>Ga0222701_1000449_pt1 | contig 15229 bp, 10 predicted proteins | sample AntAcemetage1502_FD_179825 | JGI IMG/M metagenome (GOLD analysis project Ga0222701, IMG submission 179825) | Saline water microbial communities from Ace Lake, Antarctica - #1502 | ecosystem: Environmental > Aquatic > Non-marine Saline and Alkaline > Saline | place: Antarctica: Ace Lake... | reverse complement strand
TAGTAGCTGCTCCACCTTTTATTATCCCAATATTGCAGGTTGTTTCTTCATCAATTCTACCCAATTTCATTTTGGAAATTGCATCAGCTGCAATTTGAATTGCACTTACACCAAATTCTGGTGCAGCACCGGCATGAGATTCTTTACCGTGAATTGTAAATTGCATACTATTTTGTGAAGGTGCACCAGTCACTGCACGACCAATCTCATGTGAATCCAGAGCATATCCAAATCCAGAATTAATATTGGATAGATCAACAAGTTTTGCACCTAAAAGTCCGATTTCTTCTGAAATTGTAAATAGTATTTCTATGGGAGCGTGTTCTTCATTAGATTCCTTAATTTCCTTTATTGCCCATAATATTTCAGCGATTCCAGATTTATCATCAGCACCAAGAATTGTTGTACCATCGGTTATAATTCTATCATCTTTGATTTGTGGTTTGATACCATTCCCGGGAATAACTGTATCCATATGAGCACAGAAAAGAATTGGCTTTTTATTAATACTTCCTTTGAAATAACCAAATAAATTTCCAATATTTCCACCTGTCTTTTCGTTTGCATTATCAAAAGTAACATAAGCACCTAATAACTTTAGATCTTCTGCAATTTTTAGAGCAACAGTTTTTTCATTTTTAGATTCAATCTCAACAAGTGAAATAAAATAATCTATAAGTGTATCTTTCATACCAGTTCCTTTAATTTTTTTAAATGAAACTTGAATGAAGAGCATTTTCTGTCAATAGGAAAAATTGATAGACAAATTCTTTGTTACTGCATTATTTGATGCATAGAAAGTTAGTTGGAGGTAATTTTGAACAGAATCATCTGGATATCATTATTGATATTAATATTCTTTGGATGTAGTTCTAATGCACAATTTAAGACCAAAGGAGTTTCCAAGAAACATCTGAACCGAAAATACGGGAAGTCAGAAGTTTATGAAACAAAGGTTAAAAAAGGTGATGAATTCTATTTTGTGTGCTCCTATTATGGGAAGAAATTCCACGGACGTCAAACCGCTAACGGTGAAATCTTTGACATGAATAAACTAACCTGTGCTCACAAAACTTTACCCTTTAATACAAAATTAGAAGTTACAAATGAGGATAATGGGAAATCTGTAATTGTACGTGTGAATGATCGTGGTCCTTTTGTGAAGGGGAGAGATCTCGATTTATCAAAAGCAGCTGCGGAAGAGATTGGATTAATACCCTATGGTTTTAAAAAAATGAAAATAAGAGTTTTGGAAAAATAATGAATAAATTCTTAGAAATTAACAAAAAAGTTAAACTGGCTTTAGAAAACAATAAACCTATTATCGCTTTAGAATCTACGATAATCTCACATGGAATGCCGTTTCCTGAGAATATTCGAGTTGCAAAAAATCTGGAAAAAATTGCTGAAAATGCCGGAGTTGTTCCAGCAACAATATGTTTAATGAATGGCAAAATAAAAATTGGACTTAATGATGACGAACTGGAGATGCTGGCAGTCAGCAAAGATGTAGCTAAAGTTTCACGTAGGGATTTCAGCCGAGTATTAGCTTCAAAGAAAATTGGAGCTACAACAGTTGCTGCTACAATGATAGCAGCAAATTTGGCAGAAATTAAAGTTTTTGCAACAGGTGGAATTGGTGGTGTTCATCGCGGGGCGGAAGACACATTTGACATTTCTGCAGATTTACAAGAATTTGCTCAGACTCCGGTCATTGTTGTGTCTGCTGGAGCTAAAGCAATTCTAGATCTCCCTAAAACCTTAGAACTTTTAGAAACTTTTGGTGTTCCGGTTTATGCATTTCAAGCTGATTTCTTCCCAGCTTTTTATTCTGCAGAAAGTGATTTATACATTGATAGAATTGATTCTGAAAAAGAGATCGCTGATATCTATAAAACAAATAGGAAACTTGGTTTCAGAAATGGAATATTAGTTGCAAATCCAATTCCCAAAAAATATGAGATACCATTTGAAAATATGGATGAATATATTAAAATAGCTTTGGAAAGAGCTAAAAGAAATGGTGTTACAGGAAGAGGATTAACTCCTTTCCTGCTGGCTGAAATAGTGAAGATAACAAAAGGCTCTTCATTGGAAACTAATATAAGACTTGTAGAAAATAATGTTGCTTTAGCTTGTAGAATTGCTAAAGCATTTTAAGATTCATTTTGTTCCCAAGCCAGAATATTTTGGGAGAATAACTAAAAACACTCAGTCTTTCTGAGAAATTTAGCTTGCTTTTCCTTCGAAGAATCCAAAGTATGAAATATTACCATCTGCACAAGTTATGCGTAGGCTCTTCGTCGAATTACTTTGTAAGATTTTCTCAGAGAGACAATATAACCATTTTCTCCTGTTGATAAGTAACCATTACTCTTTATAGTGCGATAGTTCAACTAAAACACTGCATCATCATATCCCAGGGTAAGTTCAATATTTTATTTTGGAGTACATCAAACGGGATCTGAAAAATAATCCAAATTCCCCACATCATTAGTATAGACCAAAAATCATATTTATATAACCACCATAGAATTAAGAATGTAAGTACTCCAATGAAACCACCTCCTAAATAATTACTAGCCATTGAACCGTAAAATCCCTGAAATGAAATAAATCTTAATAAAGAAATTACGAATATCAATGATGTAGCTATGAGTGCTTTCTTATAACTTTGACGATCTGCACCCAAACTGCTTGCTGCCCACAAGATTATAGCATTTATCGGAATAAAAATGATTGAAATAATAATTTTTCCAAACATATTTATCTCTCTTCCATAAATCTTTTCACATTTTTAATAAACGCAGAATTGTGCTCAGCATTACTTATTGTAACTCTAACGTGGTTTGCTAATACCGGATGATGCCACACAGCACGGATTGCAATATCATTTTGAATAAGGAAATTGAATAGATCTTCCGTCTTATCGCCAGCAGAGAAAGAGAGAAAATTCGTTGCTGAAGGATGAACATGAATTTCCTCAATTGTCGATAACTGTTTAAAAATATCTTTCTTATTCTCAATAATCTTTCTATTATGTTCCAAAAAGATCTTTTTCTTCTCTAACATGGTTGATATCATTGTTTGTGTCATCAAATTCAAGTGGAAAATTGTCATAACTTTTTCTAATTCTCTTATGTTTTCCGGGTGTGAGATAATGTAGCCAAATCTGAGTCCGGCTACAGAAAACGATTTTGAGAATGAACGTACAATAACCAGATTTGGATATTCATAAATTCTATCTGCAAAGGTTTTTCCTGAAAACTCAAAATATGTTTCGTCTATCAGAACTAGCCGCTTACTTCTTTCTAAAATCTCAATAATTTTGCTTTCATCCAACAGATTTCCGGTTGGATTATTAGGATTGCACAAAATACAAAGTTTACAGTTTTCATCATCACAAAGCTCTAAATATTCTTCAACGGAAAAATCAAAATCAGAGTTTAGAGACAGAAATTTAATTCCCAATCCAACGGCTTCGGAATATCTTTTATAATCGAAGTAAGAAGGAGCGAGTGAAACAGCAAATGAATTATTATCATTTCTAACAGAATTAAAAAGATAATAAAGCATTTCATCTGCACCATTACCAAAAGTTAAACATTCAGGTTTAACTTTAGTATATTCAGAAAGCTGAGCTATCAAGGTTTTTGTGATGTTATTAAAATATCTATTGAGTTGAACATTTTTCATTTTCTCAAGGAATTCATCTTTTACAACTTCAAATGGATCAAGCGAGCTTTCATTAAGTCCCATTTTAATTTTTTTGTTGGGGACATCAATATTTACCACTTTCTTGTTTTTCAAATCATTTCTAAAATAATACATTTTTTCCTCAAATTCTGTAACGAAGGAATTAGTAATTTGAAAAGATATTTAGTCAAATAGAATTTAAAAGGAAATAAAAAAAGAAACTATTAGACAAATTTATTTGAATCTTAAAAATCTAATTATAAATGTTCAGGAGATAGAATTTTGAAATGAAAAAGAACGAATTTATTTTGTTTATTTTAATTATTGCCACTTCTCTTTTTTCCGTGATTGAAGAAACCGAATCTTTGCAAAATTTTCTATATGGTGATGCCCCTAATTGTGAATATGATAATTGGATGAGCCATATTGTCGAAGGAATTGCTGATCCAGGATATAATCTTTACGCTCCCTGGGATGTACAATCCGAAGGGTTTGGAGCTTACGAAATTCCTACAGAAAATGATCTATTTGGATGGGGATTAATAATTGATGAATTCCTGCTGAGAAATCTGGATGAAGCACAAAGTATGATCGACACAACTTCTATTCCGTATCAAGTTGTTATTTTTAATGATACCGATACGGACAGAACATTTTATATGCTAAGAGAAATCCCGAATGATTCTTATTATGATAATAACCAGACTGAAGATCCCGGAGATGATGAATTTGGTGCATTTGATTATGGTTGGGGGTTGTATATCTTTTATCCAGAAGGAGAATATCCTCACATAATCACCGCACCGCATCCCAATGATGATTATATTACAGTTCCAATAACTCATAAAGCATTTATTGATATTAATTCAAAATTTTTGCTTATTTCAGGTTGCGGAAGAGAAGTTGTCTGGACGAATATTGGTAATTATGCTAATAATAAATCACTTTGTGATCCCTCAAGAGGAGAAGATCATGTTTTCAATGTTAGTTATCAAAAATTCTGTGATTTTATCCGAGATGAATTTGATAGACATGAATTTAGTTTGCAGATCCATAGTTATGATTGGGGAAGCAGGCACTGGGGTTATCCAAATTTGCAGATCTCTGCAGGTTATAATGTTGGTTCGCCCGATCTTCCAATTAGAGACCACTCATCTATGGGAAACGATATTGTGAATATGCTAAACCCGGTAGTTCATCCTGCGAATTCTATTGGTTTGCATGATCCTGTTATTTTGAATGATTTTTATGGATTCCATTGCAGTGAATATGATTTTATTTTTTCTAATAGCGATACAACATTTTTTGTGAATACTCACATTGATCTCTGGGGTTACAGGCAAAACAGACAGATAGTTTACACACAATCGGGGATGAGTCATTATGATAATATTGAACGGTTTCTGCACCTGGAAATGGATGAGCTTCCCAATATTTACCCGCAAACATCAAACAATTATTACTGGTTTCATGGTTGGGATCCGGTAACTCAAACTTGGGATATGGAACACAGATTCGATAATTCGATAGCATATTATTCTCCATGGACAGATGCATTAGCAGAGGTTTTGCCTGTAGTATTTCAAATGAATGATAATGAGGTTCCTACTGCGCCATCAGAGCTTCAGATCGTAACAGAATGTGCTAACTATATAAAAATTCAATGGGTTTCCGGAGACTGCTTTGATATGGATACTTACCAAGTTCTCTATTCTACCGAGCCAATATCAAATGGAGGGTATTCTATTAGAGATAAAAATAATTATGGAAAACTGGCTTGTTTGGCACAAAACAGTTACACATTAAGTGGTTTATCTCCTGGAGACGAATATTATTTTGTAGTAAGAATCAAAGATAAAAATGGGAATGAATCTGAGTTATCCAACGAAGTACTTGGAACTGCCGGTCCTGCTTCAGTTAGTGATTTTATCTGTTATGGGAGAGATGAATATATTAATTTGGAATGGGAAGCTTCTGCGGCTAACGCATATTCCGGTTTTAATATTTACAAGAAGATAGCTGGGAATGATTTCATATTATTAGATACTTGGGCAGTTAATCCTGAACTTACCGGAATAGCAGGAGATAACGTTACTTATTCTTATTTTGATACAGGTGTTGAGAACGGACAAATTTATATTTATAAACTTGGTTTTGAAGATAATGACAATGAATATCTTTATGAGCATGAACCTTCAGCAATCTCACGGAAGATATTTGAATTATATGCAAGTCAAACAACTGGAGCCGCAAGTGATACATGCTACTTTGGATATAATGAATTTGCTTCAGATGGTTATGATGCTAATTTTGAAATTGCGGCTGATGATTCTTTAGTTGGAGACTATTTTTTCTGTCAGTTCTATGAACAATATTGGAACAACGTTCCTAACGATTATGAGCAAGAAATCTATGGATATTACAATACAGAAGAACAACTTAAAAGCTGGATTTATCGGGTACGAACAAATCACTTGAACATGCCGATCGAAATAGGTATTACAAACCTTGAAAGAAATGCAGAAAGGATCTACCTTTATAGAAATGGACAATATTATGATCTCTCAACCGATACATATTATTTCACTCCAACCACTTCAGATTATTACAGTTTCACATTATATTATGGAAATTTAACTCCTTCTCTTGATTTCAATGATATCCCGAATCAACTTCTTTATCCAAATGAAACCCTTGATATAAGCTGGTCGATAAATTTAACATCTACAATTGATCATGTAAATGTATATGCGGAAAATGATGAGATTACAATTCCAATTGAAATAGAATTATCACCAAATACTTCTAACATTGAATGGGTTATTCCGCAGTTATTATTTGAAGATCTTAAATGCAGGATAGATTTAATTATGGATGAAGGTGACACATTACATCATTATTCAGCTTATAGTTTTGGGATCATCTCTCCGCAAAATATAGTGGAAACCTATCAGGGTTGGAATCTGATGACAAAGAATTTTAATACAAATCAGTATTTTACGGAAGAGATATTCGGTGAGAATGTAGAATTTTATGAATTCTTAGATAATGAATTTAATCTAGTTGAAGAACCGGAATTCCTTCATCCTTATTGGAATTATGCGCCGCAGGATAATTATTTTGCTTTGAATAATGTAATTATGCAAAAGATAGCATACAGTATGCAAATGAATTCCGGATGGAATATTATTCCAAATCCGCATAGAGCACATTATGCTCTTGATCAACTTGTGTTTTCCATCAATAATGTTGATTACGAATATTATCAGGCTGTACAGAACAGATTGATAGAACCGGTTGTATTTGATTTTAATAATAGTTTTAATCCGGTTTATGAAATAACTCCTACAAATGCATATTATCTTTATTGTTATGAAGATAATATTATAATAAAATTTATTCCATATTATTCCAATGAGTTTTCACCTGAGTATGAGATAAATTGGAAAGCAAAAATAAATGTAGAACAAGAAAATAACAGTATTTCATCCATTATTGTTGGAACTTCAAATATTGCAGATTCTTTGTATAATGCAAATTACGATTTACTAAAACCACATGCAAAACCATTTGATGATATTATAACTTTCAGTATTCCGATGGAAATTGGTGGAGTAACTCAGAAGCTGCATCAATCTGTTATAGCACCACTGGATGAAATGCAGAATTATACTTACTTATGGAATGCAGAATTACAACTCGCTGATCTTCAACCAATATTCTTTGATGCTGAGAATTTTGAGCTTCCTGAAAATGCCTTCATATTCCTGGTAATGCTGGAAGGTTATTTGCAAATTCCAGAAAACAGTGTTGTAGAATATACTCCAGCTGATACACTTCTGGAGTTCACAATTCTAATTACAGATCATGATTATAGCGATGCAGATGATATGGTTGTTAAAAATTCTTTCAGTTTGCAGAACTATCCGAATCCGTTTAATCCCGAAACAAATATACATTACAGCATTTCAGAAGAGGGAAAAGTTGAATTGAGCATTTATAATATTAAGGGTCAAAAAGTGAAAACACTGGTTAATGAAACTCAGATTAGTGGGAATCATAACATTGTTTGGAATGGAACAAATAAACATAATAAAAAGGTTGCATCGGGTGTTTACTTCTATAAATTAGAAATTAATGATTCTAAATTACTGATCAATAAAATGCTGTTATTGAAATAATGACCTTCGGAATGGTTTTAGAACTTCTTGCTTTTCTTGACCTTCCGAATGGTTTAAAAGTTTGGGATATTTGTCACTAATATAAATTATTTGGAGGTTTTATAAAAAAAATATTTACTATTTCATTTTTATTATTCCTCTCTTTTGTTAACGCAACAATTATCAATGTGCCATCAGAACAACCAACAATACAGGCTGGGATTAATGTTACCGTTCATGGTGATACTGTTTTAGTTCAACCTGGAACATATTATGAACTTATAAACTATAACGGAAAAAATATCAAGGTTGCTTCACTTTATCTAACAACTCAAGATACTTCCTACATCTCTCAAACCATTATTGATGGCAATAACAACGAACGATTGGTTTCTTTTACAAATGGAGAAACCGAAGAGGCAAAATTGATTGGATTAACCATCAGAAACGGTTATGGTACTTATTCCAACCAACAAGATGCATGTGGGGTAGGTATTTATATTCTGAATAGTTCTCCTTCAATTGAAAATAACATAATTGAAGACAACGATAGCTATTGGTATGTTAATGGTTGCGGAATCGGACTTCAAAACTCCTCAGCTATAATCAAGAACAATACAATCAGAAATAATAATGGTGCATATGAAGGTGGTGGAATCTATGTCTATCAGTCAGAAGATGTTGTAATAGAAAATAATATAATTTATGATCACTATACAGTTAGTGGTAGTGGTGTGGATTATGGAGCTGGTATTTGTTTAAATCAATCCAATAATATTATGATAAAAAAGAATTTGATTTATGATAATATTGTTGGATTTAGTGGGAGTGGAATTGCTTTTAAAGGTAGTTCAGGATTTATATACGGAAACACGATCTTCAATAATTCTAGTTCAGAATACGGCAATAATATATTTATTGATAACTACTCAACTGCAGAAATAAAAAATTCCATTCTTTGGTCGGATGATACAAATTTTGGAGTAGAAATAGCGAATCAGGGTACTGTTAATGTATTATACTCAAATATCAGAGACAGTTATAGTGATGTTGGCAATATAAGCAGAAATCCTCTCTTTTTAGATATGATAAATAGAGACTTTCGTTTAACGCTCCAGTCTCCGTGTATCAATTCAGGTGATCCAGTTAGTGTATATGATCCAGATGAGACAATAGCTGATATGGGTTATTATTACTTTGATATGAGTGATTACGGAAGTATTACCGGATTGGTAACTCTTGAACCGGGAATTGGAAGTATTGAGAATGTTATAGTTACAATAGATTCATTTATAATATCTCCTTTTTCTGACGGTGATTATATTTTTAATTTACTTCCTGGTTATTATGATGTCACAGCAAGTTTAGGATTGCATCATGAACAAACGATCAATAATGTTCAAGTAATTCAAAATGAAGTTACAACTGGAATAGATTTTTACTTAGAGAACACTAATACAAATATTGTAATTAAAATTAATCAGGATGGAACAGGAGATTTTACTACAGTTCAGGAAGGAATTAATGCTGCTATAAATGGTGATACAATTCTTGTTCATTCTGGAATATATTTTGAGAATATTAACATATTGGAGAAAAGCGTAATTTTAGGAAGTAGGTTTTTAATAACTAACGATAGCACATATATCTCCCAAACCATTATTGATGGAAGTAATTACGATAGTACAATATCTATTGAAAACGTTGAAGATACAACCTGCGTTATTAATGGTTTTACTATCAGAAACGGGAATGCCATTATAAATGGAGGTGGCATTTATTGTTATTATAGTTCCCCCCAGATATTAAATTGTTATATTACAGAAAATTATTCTGATCCTAATGGAGGTGGTATTTATTGCGACTATTCTAATCCGACCATTAAGAATAACAAGATTTTCAACAACAGTGCTCTATTTAGAGGTGGAGGAATAGCAAGTTTTGATTCAAGTCCAATATTAATAAATAACAAAATTAATAACAATACAGCAACACATGATAATTCCAGAGGAGGAGGTCTCTATTTCAATCATTCCGCACCAATAATAATGGATTGCGATATTACCAACAATTGCTCTTCTTCTGCTGGGGGAGCAATTTCATTCCAATATAATGAGGGTGATTTTGCAATGATTAATAATAAAATAACAGGAAATTCTGCCAATAATGGTGGTGGTATCCAAATTCACAGCGGTGCAAATGGATTCATAGTTAACAATCTAATTGCAGAGAATAATGCCATAGTAGGAGGAGGTTTGCGTATTCAGACAACTTCTATTACTCCATATTGTCCGGATATTATAAATTGTACAATCGTCAATAATCATTCTGAATTATATGGTGGTGGGATTTACATAGCTGAATTTTCAAATTCAAATATAATTAACTCGATTATTTGGGGAAATGAAGCTGAAATTGGTGAGCAAGTCTGCTTTAATTGTTATATTTCAGATCCAAATTTTTACCATTCAGATATTGAAGATGGTTTTAATGGTTTTGGCTTTACTGGAACTGCTTCAATTGAAGATTATGATGGTGAATATGAAAATAATATCTTTCTTGATCCATTGTTCATAGAACCTGAAACAAATAATTTCCACTTTTTACAAAATTCTCCGTGTATAAATGCTGGTACACCTGATACTACAGGTTTGAATCTTCCCGAATATGATCTTGATGGAGAATCAAGAATATATGATGGAAGAATTGATATGGGTTGTTATGAATGGCAAGGAACCTTTATTAATGATGAGGAATTAGCAATTAATAATAGGGAATTATCCAATTACCCTAATCCTTTCAACCCTATTACAATAATTGAATTTTCTATACAAAATAATTCAAAAATTGAACTCTCAATTTATAATATTAAAGGACAAAAAGTGAAGACGATTTTAAATAATCAATTTGATAAAGGTACACATTCAGTTATCTGGAATAGTACTGACCAAAATAATCAACCTGTTTCATCAGGAATTTATTTTTATAAGTTGAATGTGGATGGTAAAACGGAAGCAGTTCAAAAATGTTTGTTATTGAAATAATTTAGAGATAAAAGGAATTCTGAAAATCAGAGTTATTATGAAAACAATATTCAAAGAAGATCTTTGCGAGTTTTCTTCTCAATGTTTCAAACGAAGCAATCTTACATTAAGACAAAATGTAAGTAAAATAGATTGCTGCGAAAGAATTTCAAGTAAGAATCCTCACAATGACAATTATGGATTTTGCAGAATTCAAATATTGGAGCTATAAATGAAAATATTATTAATAATTATATTCATCTTTTCTGTTACATTTGTTTTTGCTGAAGATATCTGGGAAGATGATTTTGAAGAACTGACAGGCTGGATATTAAATGGTGAGTTTGAAATAGATTCTCCACAAGGATTAGGTGGAGTTCTTCATGGGAATCCTGACCCACAATCGGCTTATGCAGGGAGTAATATTCTTGGCGTAGATCTTACCGGATTGGGTGCAAACTTGGGTGATTACGAAAGTGATCTTGGTGCTCATGAATATTTTTCCATATCACCTGCTATTGATTGCAGTGAGTTTGTTGGAGTAGGACTAAACTTTATGAAGTGGTTGAATGTGGAACAGCCGACTTACGATCACGCTTACATCGAACTGAGTAATGATGATGGAACAACCTGGATCGAAGTTTGGACAAATACCGGACAAGTTACGGATAATGCATGGGGTGATGTATATTATGATATTTCCGAAATTGCTGATCTCAATAGTGAAGTTCGCATAAGGTTCTCTATTGGAACAACAGATGGTTCATGGCAATTTAGCGGTTGGAATATCGATAATCTTATAATTACCGGTAATCCGGTTATTTATGGTGCTATCGAAGGAAATGTGATCAATGCAGATAATAGTGAACCAATTGCTTTTGCCCCGGTAATGAGCCAATATGGGAATACAATGTCAGGTGAAAATGGATATTTTATTTTAAATAATATTCCAACAGGGCACCGAGAGATCACGATAAATGCACTCGGATATCTTCCATTTTTGCAGATCAATATAATTGTTACAGAAGATGACATAACATATGTACTATGTGAACTTGAGTCCGATCTGAATACTCCGCCACCACCTCAAAATCCTCAAGCTTCCGTGTTTGATGGGAATAATGTTCACCTAACCTGGGAAGAACCGGAACTTCCAACCGAAGAATTATTGGCGTATAATGTTTATAGGAATGGAATTATCTTAGAGAGTATTTTATCTGAAGAATATTTTGATCTGAATTTGATCAACGGAGATTATAGTTATTATGTTTCAGCAGTTTATGATTCGGGAGAATCACTTCCCACAGATACAGTTAATGTTCATATTTATGTTGTAGGTTTAGAAAACGATGTAATTCCACCAAGTGAATACAGTCTTTCAAATTACCCAAACCCATTTAATCCTGTCACAACGATCCTATTTGAATTAAACACCGAAAACACCGAGAACACTGAAATAAAAATCTTTAACTTAAAGGGACAGAAAGTGAAAGATCTATTTCCGAGCTTGTGTCATCCTGAGTTTATCGAAGGACGAGGGAAAAATAATTATTCAGTAATCTGGAATGGTTTAGATAAAACAGGTCAATCTGTTTCAAGTGGTATCTATTTCTATCAATTATTAATTGATGGAAAAGTAGCAGCTAAAAATAAGATGATGCTTTTAAAATAAGTGTTTTTTAGAATCACAAATAATTATATTTTAAATCGTCAATTATTAAATTATTCTTTGTATATTATTGAAAAAGTTTGACTTCAAACCTCTAATTCTATTATCAACAATTAAAATTATTAGTTTCAATAAATAGTTATTGGAATAATGAAATAACAAGGAAAAAAATGAAATATAAATTAGTTTTATTCGATGCAGACGGAACACTCTACGATTTTACTAGAACAGAGCGCGAAGCATTCGAAAAAACGCTACGACAATTTGGGATTCATGAAAATCTTTCTCATCTGCACAAAGAATATGAAAAGATCAACTTGGCGATCTGGAAAGAGTTTGAAAAAAAGAAGATCGATTCAATAAAACTGCGGTTAGAACGGTTCAGCAGATTTTTTAAACAGGAGAAACTATCACTTGATCCTAAAGTTATCAGCCCGATCTATCTGAAATATCTTTCGGAAGGGACTCATTTGCTGGATGGGGCAGAAGAGATCGTTAAATATTTTTATGGGAAATGCAAACTTGCCCTGGCTACAAACGGTCTTGCCGATGTACAGAACCCCAGATTCGCAGATTCCCGTCTGATAAAATATTTCAAATATATTTTCATTTCAGAAGAGATAGGGTCTCCTAAACCAAACAAAAAATATTTTCAACATATTTTCGATAAATTACCTTACAAAGATTCAGCGATCATAATTGGTGATAATCTATCTTCTGATATTAAGGGTGGAAGTGATTTTGGAATTGACACATGTTGGTTCAATCCAAATAAACGTATCAATGAAAACGGGGTTGTTCCTACCTATGAAATTAGTAATTTAGTTGAATTAAAAAAAATATTAGGTTAAGGAGAGTGAAGATGAAATTCATAAAGGTATTATTATTGTTTGTTATTTTATTAACTTTTAGTTGTGCAGAGCAAGCAGAACTGGGAACCAAGAAGAACCCGATCAAGATGTATTTTGTTCCTTCTATGGAAGCGGGAAAGATCGTTACCAGTGGCAGGGAAGTAGCAGATTATATTACAGAAAAAACAGGTTATCGTTTCAAAGTTGCTGTTCCCACCAGCTATGCATCTGTGATCGAAGCAATGGGAACGGAAGAAACCGATATTGCTTGGCTTGCAACTTTCGCTTACATTCTGGCAAATCAAAAGTTCGGAGCTGAAGTAGCTTTAACAGCAGTTCGTAAAGGATTGGATAAATATAAAGGGCAGTTTATAGCTCAAACAAATAGTGGAATTAACAGTTTAGAAGACATTGATGGAAAAATTATTGCATATACGGATGCTGCTTCTACTTCCGGTTTTATGTATCCGTCTGCATTACTTGCCAGAAAGGGGATTAAACCGGAAAAATATTTCTTTGCCGGAGGTCATCCACAGTCAATTCTGGCTGTATATGATGGTAAAGCAGATGTAGGCTGCACTTTCTGGGCTCCTGAAGGTGAAGATGGTCCTCGTGATGCGCGTCGAGCTGTGATAGAAACTTATCCCGATGTAATGGAAAAGATCAAAATAGTTGGTTTTACCGATTGGATTCCTAATGATACTGTCACGTTTCGTAAAAATTTTCCAAAAGATATGAAAGAAAAAATTGTGAACGCATTATTAGAATATGCGAACACTAAGGAAGGTCATGAAACTTTAGTGAAATTATTAGATATAGATAATTTTGTTCGTTCAACCAATGCTGATTACGAAGTAGTTCGTCAGACTTTAAAAGCAATCGGCAGAGATGCTTCTGAGTTGATAAAATAATTGCTGTCTTTCTGAGGTCTCTAATAGCTTTACACACGAAGAATCTCATGGAATATCTTTCTGCTTTGCATCTTGTAAGAAATGAGATACTTCCAAAGGGTAACAAATAAGATTCGTTACGAAGGCATAAAAAGGAATAATATGAAAAATATAATCGAATTAAAAAACCTGCATAAGGTTTATGCTACCGGAACACACGCTCTCAAAGGCATCGATCTGGAAATAAAGGAAGGTGAATTCTGCATTCTACTAGGCCTTTCCGGTTCAGGAAAATCTACCTTGCTTCGTTGTTTGAATAGATTGATCGAGCCAACTTCAGGTGATATCATTATCGATGGTATAGATGTAGTGGCGGCAAAAGGTAAGCAACTACGTTACATTCGACGCAAGATAGCGATGATCTTCCAGCAATTCAACCTGATTAGGAACTTAAGCTCACTAACCAATGTATTAACTGGAAAACTCGGATATTCTTCGCTTGTTCATTCTCTCACTTTTCCTCAACACAAAAAAGATACGAAAATTGCTCTGGAAAATTTAAAGCGGGTTGGACTGAAAGAGTTTGCTGAAAAAAGAACCAGAAATTTGAGTGGTGGGCAACAGCAGCGTGTTGCCATTGCTCGTGCTTTGATGCAGAATCCAAAAGTGATCTTGGCGGATGAACCCGTTGCCAGCCTTGATCCTGCTACTGCAGATTCTGTGATGAGATACTTGGGAGAATTAAACAAAAAAGATAATATGACCGTTATTTGTTCGCTTCACTTTCTTAGTCTTGCCAGGAAATACGGCACGCGCGTGATCGCCTTAAAAGATGGTAAAATAGTATTTGATGGAACTCCCAAGGAAATTGATGAGAAGAGATTCAAGGAGATTTACGGTCAAGATGCAGAGGAGGTTGAGATCCGATGAAAAAAGAAAA
>Ga0222701_1000448_pt1 | contig 15235 bp, 12 predicted proteins | sample AntAcemetage1502_FD_179825 | JGI IMG/M metagenome (GOLD analysis project Ga0222701, IMG submission 179825) | Saline water microbial communities from Ace Lake, Antarctica - #1502 | ecosystem: Environmental > Aquatic > Non-marine Saline and Alkaline > Saline | place: Antarctica: Ace Lake... | reverse complement strand
TATTTCATCGTGGGTAGGTATCCTCATTGAAGTTTCCATCTGGTCTATTGCTCGCAACCACTGCGACGGAATAATATATCGTTAAACATAATAAATTTTGTGGTTGGGGGCTGAGTAGTTACGAGAATTTTACGATGATTATTTCAAAATGTGCGATATGCGGTGGAAAGGTTGAAGAAAGAAAGGTCTGTGAAGATGTAAGAATCGGAGACGACTTCGTTGTAATAGAGAACGTCACAGCAGGCGTATGTGTGGAATGTGGAGAGCAGTATTACCCCCCAGGTGTTGTTGACGAACTCAGAAATATTGAAATGCGTATAATGGATCAGAAGACGTTGAAGAAATTGGATGTTATAGGGCGTACATATAAGGTAGGATTTTGCGCTTCAGTTTGATCATGTTTCAGCTAAAGGCCCGTAGAGAAATAACCTTGTCATATGAATGACGCGTAATTATTATACTGAGATTACTTCATGTCAGTTTCGCATAATGGCCATGCACGTTTACGTGCAAGTTATTTCGTCACGGACCCTAACAATGTGAGTATTTTATTACTTTAGCCACACGCAATTTGATTTCTCTAGTTCGCCTTTCGAAGAAATCAGCTAATCCTTTCACATGACCAAGAAATTTGCGATAACTGGTGGTGCAGGGTTCATCGGCTCGAACCTGGCGGAAGCCCTGGCAGAAGAGAACGAGGTCGTTGTGATCGATGACCTATCCAGCGGGAGACGAGAGAACCTCGCAGGGCTCGACGTCGCCTTCATCGAAGGGAGCATCAACGATCTTGACCTTTTGAGGCAGGCCTTCGAGGGTGCGACCTGCGTATTTCATGAGGCTGCAATCGCTTCGGTCCAAAGGAGTGTCGAGGACCCGATAGGGACGAGCCGCGTTGGGGTTGAAGGGACCCTCAACGTCCTCGTGGCTGCAAGAGATGCGGGCGCGGATCGAGTGGTCTTCGCTTCTTCTGCGGCGGTATACGGCGACTCGCCCGAGTTACCAAAGAGGGAAGACATGAGGCCTGAGCCAAAGTCGCCCTACGCGGTGTCAAAGCTTGCGGGAGAGGGGTTCTGCATGGCCTTCAACGAGGTATATGGGATGAGGAACATCGCCCTTCGGTACTTCAACGTCTACGGGCCAAGGCAAGATCCAAATTCTGAGTATGCGGCTGTGATTCCGAAGTTCGTATCGGCGTATCTGGAGGGCAAGGCCCCGACGATATTTGGCGATGGAGAGCAGACGCGGGATTTCGTCTACGTAAAAGATGTGGTGCGAGCGAACATTCTAGCGAGCCAGAGCGAAGTTTCTGGCGTATTCAATGTGGCGAGCGGGACAAGGACGAGCCTGAATGAATTGGCAGAGATGATCGGAAAGGTTTCAGGGAATGATATCAAGCCAAGGTATTCGGACGCGAGGCCCGGAGACATCAAGGATTCTCTGGCAGATATAAGCAAAGCTGAGACGATCGGGTTATTTCCTGAGTACTCGATGGAGAAGGGACTTCGTGTCATGATGTCTCAGATGTTGTAATTTTTGGCGATATGTTCAAGACAAATTTCAAACTGATAAAATTTGGATTAGATCATTATGGTTGGCAAATTACAATCCATTTTGGAAAACAATGGTTCAATAAAAAAAATTGGCGTACTGGGCATGGGTTATGTGGGAATTCCTGCAGCAGCCCTGTTTGCAGATGCCGATGAGTTCGACCTCGTTCTTGGATTCCAACGAGATTCCAAAACGTCAGGATATAAGATCGAGATGTTGAACAGGGGCGAAAGTCCCTTGAAAGGCGAAGAGCCGGGCCTGGGAGACCTCCTGAATAAGGTTGTAGGTGCTGGCAAGTTCGTCTGCACCTCCGACTTTTCCAGGATATCAGAGCTGGATGCTGTGACTTTGGCGATCCAGACGCCTTTTGCCAACCCCAAGGACCTTGTGCCAGATTTCACCGCGCTCAATGCAGGCATCAAAAACGTGGGTAAATACTTGCAGCCAGGAATGCTGGTGGTACTTGAGTCGACCATCTCCCCTGGAACTACGGACGGCATGGCACGAAAGATCCTCGAAGAAGAGTCTGGGCTTGTTGCAGGCGAAGATTTCGCTTTGGCACATGCACCTGAAAGAGTGATGGTGGGACGGCTCCTCAAGAACATTCAGGAACACGACAGGATCGTTGGGGGGGTCGATGAAGTCAGCACAAGAAGGGCCATCGAGCTTTATTCACCAGTTCTTACGACGGGAAAGATTATCCCGATGACCGCAATGGCAGCTGAGGTTACCAAGACTGCGGAGAACACGTTCAGGGATCTGCAGATTGCGGCCGTAAACCAGCTGGCCCTTTGCTGTGAAGCCATGGGGATCAACGTTTATGATGTTCGAGCAGGCATCGACAGCTTGAAGGGTGAAGGAATCACGCGGGCGATACTCTGGCCAGGGGCAGGCGTTGGTGGGCATTGTCTGACCAAAGACACCTATCACCTGGAGCGCGGCGTGAAGATCGGCGATGGCGATCTGGATTACCCGGATGGTGCTGATTCGATCTACGTGCTCGCAAGAAAAGTGAACGACTTCATGCCTGTGCATATGTATCATTTAACCTTGGATGCGCTTCATCGGATCGGAAAAGAGCCGGAAGGGTCTAAGGTTGCAATCCTCGGATGGGCCTTTATCAACGATTCTGACGATGCCAGGAATACCCCGTCAGAGCCTTACAGGGATCTATTGCTCAAGGATGGGGCCGAAGTGGCCGTACATGATCCGCACGTCTTGAATTATCCAGATGTTGAAATCAGCAAGGACATTTCTGATGTCTTGAGAGGCGCTGATGTCGTTTCGATTATGACTGGTCACTCTGGCTATTTCAAGCTCGGTCCCGTCCAGCTGAAGGAGCTATCAGGTCAAGAGCATCCGATTATCGTGGACGGTCGGAATGTGGCAGAACCGGACGAGTTTATCGATATGGGTTTCGTGTACAAGGGAATCGGAAGAGGGGACAAGAACGGGCACAATATCAAGTGATCGTCCAATTTCGGTTTGTCTTAGCCTATTGATTATTTTTCATATTATCGGTTTTTTGGGGTATTTTGATGGATCTTGGTGTGATTGGAACGGGAAATATGGGCCGAAATCACGTGCGCATATATTCCGAGTTGAAGGATGTGGATAGAGTCTTCGTCTACGATGTTGATCATAAGTCTGCTGAAAAAGCGAGTCAGGCTTTTGGGGCGGAAACTTGCGATTCTATGGAATCGTTGTTTGAGTCGGTCGATGCGGTCAGCATTTGCGTTCCGACGAAGTACCATTTCGATGCGGCAAAAGAGGCGATAGAAAACAACGTTCACTGCCTCATAGAAAAGCCGATCACGTCCACTTCGAAAGAGGGCGAAGATCTCCTGAAGATCATCCCAGACAACTTGGTTGTGGGCGTAGGTCACATCGAGAGGTTCAACCCAATAATAAAAGAGATCAAAAATCTGATCGAAAATCCAAAATACGTGGAGATAAGGAGGCACAATCCCGCCTCTTCGAGGATAACAGATGCAGGAGTGGTAATCGACCTAATGATTCATGACATCGATCTCGTATGGAACGAGTTTTTCCCTGGCCATAACGGCGCTGAGATGTACTCGGTGGGAGATGGCGATCTTTACAAGAAGGTCGCCAAGCTCGATGGATGTATCGTATCGTTATCTGCAAGCAGGGTCGCCTGCCGGAAAATAAGGACGATACATGTCGAAGAAGAGGGTGTGACCATCGAGGGGGACTTCATGAACCAGGAGGTCTACATCTATCGAAAGCCGGGCCAATACAGCGAGGCGAACGGGAGGTACTCCCAGGAGAACATCATCGAGAAGGTCTTGATCACCCGGGTGGAGCCACTCAAAGAGGAGCTGAAGACCTTCGTCGATTGCATAACGTCGGGCGAACCCTTCCCGATAACGCCGGATCAAGCAGTGCTCAATTTGAAGATTGCAGAGAGCTCTGGCTGGAACGACGGCAGCAGGAGCTAACACGATATTTCGAAGTTCGGGCTCAATTCATGACATACAAAGATAAACGGATCGGGGTCGCGGTCCCGGCCTATAACGAGGAGAAGCTGATAGGGAATACACTCTCTACCATCCCAGACTACGTCGACAAGGTTTACGTTGTGGACGACTGCTCCACTGATCGAACTGGGGAGATCGCAAAAGGGTTTGCCAAAGATCCCAGGTTCGTATACATTCGCCACGAGGTGAACAAGGGTGTCGGTGCCGGAATAATATCTGGATACAAAAGGGCGATGGAAGACGAGATGGACATTGTAGCTGTGATGGCTGGGGACAACCAGATGGACCCTGATCAACTGCCGTCGCTCCTTGATCCGATCGTGGAAGGAAAAGCTGATTACACGAAGGGGAACCGGTTGCTCAACTCTGAGTTCAGGAAGGGCATGAGTAAGTGGAGGACACTTGGGAACTCTATACTGACTTTTCTGACGAAGGTGGGATCTGGTTACTGGCACATTACGGATCCTCAGAATGGCTATACTGCCATCTCCAAGAAGGGGCTTGAGAGGGTAGATCCAGGTACAATCTATCCTTGGTATGGCTACTGCAACGACCTTCTGGTGAGGCTGAACGTGTACAGCTTGGGGGTGCAAGACGTGATCATGCCCGCCAGGTATGGAGAGGAGAAGTCGAAGATAAGATATGGCAAATACATCCCCAAAGTTTCTTGGCTTCTTCTGAAGGACTTCTTCTGGAGGCTGAAGATGAAGTACGTTATTTTCAGCTTTCATCCTCTGGTGTTGTTCTACATGCTAGGGATTCTTCTGACGCCGATAGGGTTATTCGGCGGGTTGTATTCATTATATTTTAAATTTGTATTAAATGGCTCGATATTTATACGGGGGGCTCTTTCTATGCTTCTATTTATAATAGGTTTGCAGTTTTTGTTGTTTGCCATGCTCTTTGATATGCAGAATTCAAATATTGGATAGTCTCCCTATAGTGTGTTGTTGGCCCTATCTCGTCACATTTCAGGATAATCCGCAATTGGTGACATCATAGGATGTGCAGCAGGTGTGTATGTCAAATCAGGCGAGGTAGAATTGTTCAACAACACTCCTGGTGGAGACTACTAAATATTCTCTACTTTCCAAGTTTTGGTTTTTGCATATATTTACTAGATTGTAAGCCGAATTAATGCTATTTTTATCGGAATATGTGCGACGTATTTAATTCCATATGGTTCTCGTATTATGCGAGATGCAAGGACAGTTTATAAACTGGGCGCGACCGAGGGAAAACTTGGAAAGTAGAGTAAATATTGATGCTGGCGATTTCGAATAGGGGGTTCTCAAAATGGAAGATATGATGATCGAAAAGACGAACGGAATTGAGACTGCTGGGTCTGTATGTGGTGGTCCGATGAAGAATCAGTATGTAAATGCTGCGTTGAGTCAGATACCTCGACTCTTGAGCATATTAGATAGGAAAGTAGGATCTAAAACATATGGCTGTTTCGATCGGTATTATTGGCGATATAAGATGATAGACTTTGCCGGAAGTAATTTTCAGATCGCCACATTACCATTGGCTTTAGTCTACTCAAACATGTACCCTATGAATAAATACTTTAAAAATCCTAAAATAAAAGAGTGGACTATTGCAGCGATGGAATTCTTATCCCAAACGCAGAATAATGATGGAACACTTAATTGCACTTATCCTCATATTTGGGCTGTAGCCCCAGTAGCATTTCCTGTTTATGCGGTGTCTGAGGCATATCTGCTTTTAATTAATGAATTACAAAATTCATCCAAAGAAACCGTAGTTGAGACTCTTGAAAAGTCGTGTGGTTGGTTGCTGAAATCACATGATTCCGATGTAATTAATCAAGAATCAGGCGCTATGATGGCTCTTTATAATTTTTATCTAATAACTGATGACGAAAGATATTTAAAGGGTGCAGAAAATAAACTCAAATTTTTATTAGAGAACCGATCCTCTGAAGGTTGGTTCAATGAATATGGCGGTGGTGATATAGCCTACCTTACATTGACCATAGATTCCTTAGCTAAATATTACCAAAAATCTGGAGATAAGAGTGCTTTAAGTGTCTTAGATGACGCAATCAGATTTGTAAGCTATTTTGTTCATCCTAATGGTACCATGGGTGGAGAATATTGCAGTAGGGATCCAGAATTTGTTATTCCGAGTGGATTTGAGATTTTATCTCAAGATATTCCTTTAGCATCAGCTATAGCAGATAGCAATTTGAATGCCTTAGGATCAGGTCAAGTAATTGACCCCTATTGCTTAGATGATTTTTATATTACATTCTTCTTGCATTATTTCTTCCAAGCTTATGATAATTACCGCCCTCGCATATATGATGTGGCATTACCATGGAAGTCTAATCCAACTACAAAATATTTTTCTGAAAATGGGAATTTAATAATTAGAAGAGACAATTATTATATGGTGGTAGGTGGAAATAAGGGGGGAGTTATTAGAATATATAGCTGCGATGCAAATCCAGATTTAGTTTTTAGCGATTGCGGGTTTTTGGGCATTTTAGATAATGGTAGAATGATCAGCAATCAGTTGTGGGGCTCAAGCACTCCTGTTTTCAATGAGAAAAACGATACTATCAGAATTAAAGGATCTTTTAACAAAGTAAATGATACAATTCTTACCCCAACCACAATGGTACTCTCAAGAATCGGACTGTGCACAACGGGACGCATTTCATTTATTAGAGAGGGCCTCATTCATCAATTAAGAAGGATGATGATCAAAACAAAATCGCCTATCCCATTAGAATTTGAACGAATTATCCGGTATGATGAGGACAAAGTATTCATTCAAGATGATTTAATCCTCAAGGGAAGAATTAAATTAAATTATCTCAACATTGCTGAAAAATATTCTGCCATATATGGACAATCGAAGGAACTGTTCCAGATTCAGGAGTTATCGGGTACAAATCCCATGATTGATGATAATTTAGCTGAACTCATAAGCGAAAATGGATCTTTGAGCATATGCAGAGAAATATACCCAAATACAAAGGAACTAAAATGCAAGATAAGTGTAAAAAACTAAACGACTGAACGTTGGTAGGTTTTATAATGAAGATAGTAGTTGATCTAGGTCATCCTGCTCAAGTCCATCTATTCAAGAATTTTGTTTGGGAAATGGAAAAAAAGGGCATGAAATATTAATTACTGCAGCAAATCAAATTGCGTGCGGCCCACCCCGCCCTAAAGGACGGGGTATGCTTCGGGGCCGCACGCCCGGTTTTCTGGATATCAGAAATCTTCGAGGATTCGTTGCCCAGATTCCCTTGGTTTGCATGATTGAAACTCTGCTTTCGGTTTCCCCTGAGACTCCTTAATATAGTGCTTGATTGTGTCAGCAGTCACATTTCCAACGGATCGAAAGAATTTGCCACTTGACCATAGACTTCTACCCCAATAGCGTTTTTTTAGTTCAGGATGAAGCCTGAACAGTCTATAAGAACTGCCTCCTTTCAAGTATTGAACGACCTTTGATAGAGAAGTGCTTGGATGGAATTCTAAAAACAAGTGGACGTGATCCTCTACAATTTCCATGGCGTGAATTTTGTAGCCTTGCTCCATGCAAATATTGTTGAAGATTGATTCGCAATCCTTTTTAAGTTGCTTGTTGCAGAATATCCTGTATCTATACTTGGGCACCAACACGATGTGGTAAGTGATCTGGCCATGGCTAAAACTGCGCAATTCCAACGCTTATCACATCCTAGCCATAGATGGGTGGCACCACCTGTGGCTAAGGTGCCAAAAAAACCCCATTTTAGAAAGAAGTAATGCTGCATCGATTTAAAAAAGCACGAAAAACGGGCGAGGGTTCACTTCATTCCCAACCTAAAGGTTGGGGTATTCGTGACCCTCCGCGCTCCCGAAGTAATAAACCTGATGTGTATTAAGAGATTGATGAAGAGACCGGTTGTGTCGGATTGCAAAAATATATTCGCAAAAGTGATAATATTATTTATTTAGGTCTTGGGAAAGGCGATTACAGAATGAATTAGTGATACGTATGTGTAGATCGAGTTTATGGGTAGATAACAACCTGGATATGATTTTTTCGTTGATAGTACTAGCTATAGGATTTGCTATATTATATCTCTCTTTTTCAGCGGGAATTGGCCAGTATGGGATGGGTCTGGCGTTCCTTTTAGGACCCATTACGTATTATTTTGTGAAAAAGAAGGATGATTTCGAAATTGTGCGTGGAAACCATGGCGTATATAAACCGGATCTCACGCTGTTTTTAATCACAAATTCTATTTATTTTTTTATTTTTGCATTATCAGTTATCATCCTACAAGGTTCTCTATATGTTCGACCACCCGTATATTTCATTATTGTAGCAATTGCGTTTTTATCCATATTTGTAGAAATATTTAACGGAAGGAACGAAGGGTTTCAGGGCTATTTTATTATTGCGAAGATCATGTTGCTTTCTCTATCTTTCCGAGGAGGAAGATTTTACAGTTACCCCACAATTCCAGGTGTAGATACACATTTTCATCTCCAATTCACAAAATCAATAATTATGGGGGGCGATATTTATGGATATGAAAACGCCACTCAGTATTTGTATACACCATTATGGCATATATTTGAAGCAATGAGTGCGATCATCATAAATCTCAATTTGGCAGATTCGCTCGTTTTTTCTATAATCACGACATTTGTAGTTATTTTAAGTTTATTTGTATTTTTAATTTCGCGAGATTTATTTAATGTTCAAATAGGCCTTATAGCGCTCATATTTGTCAATATTGCAGATATGCTCTTTGTAAGAGGTGTTACCAATATCAACACAAGTTCTTTTGTGCACATTTTTTTAATTATGACTCTATTTTGTCTAATCCAACAGAAAAATAGGGCCATATATTCATTTTTCACGTTAGTATTCATGTTATGTTCGATACTGACACATCAATTGTCGACATTCGCGTTTTTCGTTATTATTTTTGCATTGTTGATCGGCAAACATGTTTATCTGCTAATTTTGAATAATTCTCATAAAAATAGACAACTCAATATCAATAATAACATGGTGTTCCTTTTCCTTATATCCATGAGTTTTTATTGGACTAGAATGGGACCTGCCACAGGTGGTAACACATTTTTCAGTCAAATGGTCAGTCGTTTGGACAACACTCTTATAAGAATTTTTAATGAATACGCGAATCAAGGACAAACTTCAACAATTATTTATGGAGAAGTATTCTCGCAATTTGATATGCTCAGCAATATTCTGTATAATCTCGGATACAGCATACTAGTGGGATTGGCTGTAGTAGGAATGCTTATACTTCTTAATCGCAACTATAGGTCGGAAATATCCTTTTCATATATTTGTGCGGCAATTACGTTATTTGCCATTATATACCCTGGCACATATATCGGCCTTGGTCACGTATTCATACCTCACAGATTCATTTCACATTTGGAGCTGTTCTTAATAATATTTGCAGCTTTCTCCGTGTATACGATCTATACTTCAAGCAGTAATAAATGTAGCAAACTGGGAATTACAGTCGTAACGATGTTTTTGATATTTTTTATGATAACAACACCCTTCATAAATCGTAATGATGCAATCTATTGTACTGAGCGCGAATATAGGACCGAATACACTTATTCAGAATTGAAGGCCATAGAGTGGGGCACCACTCAAGTAATAGATGGGATGTTTATTGTTGACCCACTCATTAAAGTCAGACCGCTTTCAACCGTCGAAAATTTAAATATCATTGAATTTAAAATTCAAGAATATCCAAAAAATCTTGATACAAAGGGTATTTCAGATAAAATCTTAGTGAGGCAGTATGTGAGAGATAATCCAAATTTAACTATATCTGGAACTTTTGGTAATTTGAAATTAATAGATTTAAGTTATTTTTTAGAAGATTTGTCAGAAAAAGGTGACCATATTTATTCAATTGGTTCTGCGTCAGTGTATATGATGGCATGAGGTTCCAATACAGGGCAATAAGAGTGACCGACCTGTAGGTCAATTAGGACATGCAGGGTCATATTCTCAACAAGGTAGACGTTCTCTGGATCATATAGTTTTTCATCGAGTACATGTGTATACAGCACATGTACGTGGCATGTCATTGGCAAATGCACCCACTATCGACTGGGAAAGACGCCAAATGTTTGATCTATCTCCTTCTGAATATCGAAATAACCGAACACCCTGTAGAGATGAATATTTGCCCCGGACAAGATCTTTGACTGTAGGCATCGTTAGGGTAGGTCACGTTGGATTTCCGCATGGCATGGAATAGATTTGAAAAAAGCGCATGTTTAAAGTTATGGGCAGTGATAAAATGAGAATTGTTGTAGATGTAGCTCATCCTGCAAATGTCCATCTTTTTAAGAATTTTATTAAAAAAATGCAAAAAAGAGGACATGAAATATTGATCACAGCGTCTCAAAAGGAGGTATCGTTGCAGTTGTTAAATGCTTATGGATTAAGTTATATTGATTTAGGAAGTTATGGGGATTCATTGTTGACCAAAGCAATTAATATTCCTAAAATGGATTATAAAATGTATAACGTCGTTAAAGATTTCAATCCAGATATTTTTCTGGGTCCAGGATCCATCCGCTCGGCACACGTATCAAAACTTTTAGGTAAACCTTGCATATCAGTCACTGGCACAGAACATGCTGAAGCTGAGCAGTTGTTATATCTCCCATTTACTGATTGTGTAGTTACTTCAACAGCTTTTAGGAAAGATTTTGGCAAAAAGCATGTTCGCTTCAATAGCTATTTTGAATTGGCATATCTACACCCAAATTATTTTAAGCCTGACCCACGTGTATTAGAGGAGGTTGGTTTGAGTAAAAATGAGCAATTCATTATTGTAAGATTTATTTCATGGAAGGCGGCTCACGATAGGGGTCATCGTGGTATTAAAGATAAAACTAATATAATTAAACGTTTAGAAGAGTACGGTCGCGTTTTTGTAACTTCAGAAGCCGAGCTTGATAATTCGCTAAGAAATTATATGATTACAATCTCACCAGAAAAATTACATGATCTATTATTTTATTCTCGCTTATGCTTTGGGGAGGGTGCAACAATTCCTTCTGAGGCAGCGTTGTTAGGTACGCCATCTATTTCTATTTCTACATTAGAATTTCCAGGTTTTATGTATGATGAAGCACAACATGGGTTAGTTTATTTATTCTCTGACCCAAAAAATGCCGAAGAAAAAGCGATACAAAAAGCTGTAGAGCTTTTAGAGACAAGAGATTTAAAAAGCGAAGCTTTGAAAAAACGAGATAATATGTTGAAAAATAAAATAGATCCAACTGCTTTTTTGGTTTGGTTTGTTGAAGAATATCCTAAAAGCTTCTTGATTATGAGGTCTAACCCAGAGATACAAAATCGATTTTTGTAGTTAAAATGGGCGGGTTTCAAAATGTTCATTATTGGGCGAAGTGTCTTGGATCTGATACCGAATAGAATTGAGAGAAAAATAAAGAATCGGCATAATAATATAAAAATATATCCATTTGCAAAGATTGTACATCCTGAGGTAATTGAGATCGGCGAATTCTCGGAGATAGACGACTTCACATTTATAAATGGTGGGAATGGTATAAAAATTGGGAGATATGTTCACATAGCGTCATTTGTGAGTATTGTAGGCGGAGGCGAATTAATTCTAGGAGATTATACCGTCTTAGCTACTGGATCGAGAATATTAACAGGAACCGATAGTTATTATGGTGGAAAGAGAATGTCGACTGTAGTACCTGCTATCCAGAGAAACGTGATTAGAGGAAAAACTATAATTGAGAGAGATGCCTTTGTTGGTGCAAATGTTGTTGTCCATCCCAATGTCGTGATAGGGGAAGGGGCCATTATAGGTAGCAACAGCCTTGTCTTGAATAATGTTCAACCTTGGACCATTAATGTTGGGTGCCCTTGCAAAGCTATTAAAATGAGGCCAAAAATAGTGGAGAATGATATATAGTTGAGGTGACTATTCTATGGCGCATAAAATTCCGCTGTTTAAAATATATTGGGACGAAGAGGATGTGGATTACGTTGCCAAAGTGATTAGAAATGGGTCAAATTGGGCAAATGGTAATGAGATCAAGCAATTTGAGAGTGAACTTGCAGAATTAGCCGGTACAAAATATTGTGTAACATTCAACTCAGGCACATCAGCACTTCACGCGCTTTTTTTGGCATATGATATAAAACAAGGTTGTGAAGTAATTGTTCCATCATTCACTTTTATAGCAACAGCAAATGCAGCTCTATTTGTAGGGGCGCGACCAGTATTTGCAGAGATAGAGGGAAAAACATACGGATTGGATCCCGATGATGTCAATGAAAAAATTACACCATATACTAAGGCAATAATGCCTATACATTATGGCGGTTGTCCTTGTCAAATCAAGGAAATTAAAGAAATAGCAGATGATCATGAACTGTTCCTTTTTGAGGATGCTGCGGAAGCACTTGGGGCAAAAGTAGGGATTTCTAGCGTAGGATCTTTTGGAGATTCATCGATATTCAGTTTTTGCCAGAATAAGCTTATTACAACAGGAGAAGGTGGATGTGCTGTAACTAACTCGAAGGAAATTTTCGAAAAATTAAAATTAATTCGGTCGCATGGTCGCTTAGAGAATTCAGACTACTTTACTTCAGTAGAATCGATGGATTATTTATCATTGGGACATAACTTTAGAATGTCAACAATTACGGCTGCATTGGGTATATCTCAAATAAAAAAATTAAATAAAATAATAAAAATGAGGGTAAAAAACGCTAAGTATATGAATGATGAACTTGGTACACTAAATGATGTAGCTATACCAAATTCCCTACGAGGCAGCGCTCATGTTTACCAAATGTATACAATACGTATAAATAAGCCAAAACAGATAAGAAATAAATTAATGCAATATCTAGCCGATGCAGGAATAATGTGCAAAATTTACTTCGAACCAGTTCATTTAACCAAATTTTACAGGAAAGAATTAGGCTATCACGAAGGAGATTTGCCCATAACGGAAAACATATCCGGCCAAGTTTTATCACTACCCATGTATCCTGGGCTGGCGGAAAAAGAACTTGATTATATGATTAATACGATCAAACAATTTTTTGGAGATGAACAATATGAAGAATGAATTATGCGGGAAAGACATCTTAATTACCGGAGGTACAGGGTCGATTGGCAGTGAAATAGTTAGGCAAATTTTGAATTATGAGGTTAATAAAGTGATAATCTTCAGCAAGGATGAATTAAGACACTTATCAATTAAAAAACGGATACCGGATGATCGACTTGAAGCCTTCGTAGGTGACGTACGCGATTATAATAGCATTAGGAGGATATTTGAGCAAGAAAATATAGACATTGTTTACCATGCTGCTGCAATGAAGCATGTTATTGTATGTGAGAAATTTCCTATAGAATCCGTGAAAACTAATATAATTGGAACACAAAACTTGGTCGATTTAGCCAGAGCTTATGAGGTTCCAAAAATGATTACTATAAGTACCGACAAATCTGCCTGCCCTGTAAATGTGATGGGTTCAACTAAATTCATTGCAGAACGAATCACATTAAATTCAAACTATTCGTGTGTCCGTTTTGGCAACGTAGCAAATTCTCGTGGGTCTGTTATACCCATTTTTATTCAGAGTCTGATCAATAAAACACCGATTGAGATAACTGATCCGGACGTAACTCGCTTTATAATTAGTATAAGCGACGCAGCAAATCTCGTTTTAAAAGCAACTAAGTATTCAAATGGTGGTGAAATCTTCATTTTAAAGATGAAAGCGTTTAAGTTAGGTGACTTATTGGATGTAGTCATTGATAGAATAGCACCAATACTAAATATAAGGGAGGGTGATGTGATAGTCAATAGAACTAGTTTAGCTTTGGGAGAAAAACTTCACGAGGATTTAGTCAATTTCACGGAACTGGGTAGATTATACGAATTAGATGATATGTATTTGATCTTAGAAAATATCGACTTCAACGCTAATAATACGTCGTTCTATGAAAAACTAACCAAATCCGAAATAACCAAATATACATCTAACGAAGTAGAATTGCTTTCTAAAGACGAACTTGAAATAATAATACGGGATTATCTTAACACCTCAACTTCGCTCGTGTAGGGAGTCAAACTGGCGGCGACGCACCCCGCTGCAAGCAGCGGGGTGCGTCGCCGCCCTGTTAAGCCGATAGACCGCAAATGGAGCCATTCTTAAGCCAGTCATATGTCACCCCGATCCACAAATATTCAGATTATCCGTGGACCGATTCAAACTGTTAAGTTGGTTTGGTGACCATCCCAACCGCAGCAAGCTGTGGGGTATTCATTTCAAAATAAGTTCGCTTGCCAATATTTTTATGATAAAATAAGTCTATTTTTTGAGTTTTGGTTTTTTGCATACATTAATCAGATTATATGGTGAATTGATATGATTTTCATCTAAATATGTGTGATATATTTGATCTCGCAAAGTTCTCGCGTTACGCAAGACATGAAAGTAGTTTATAAACCAGGGGAGACAGTGGGAAAACTTGGAAAGTAGAGCTGATAGTTGTTCAGGTATGCCATTCAGAGAAATAACCTGTACATAAACGTGTACACCCATTACACGAAACCTACATGATCCGGATTCAATATAATAATTACGCGGCACACATATTGCCAGTTTATTTATCGGCAAGGCCTAAGGGCCCGCGAAGAAATAACCTTGTCATATGAATGATTCGTAATTATTATACTGAATCCGGATCCGGGCCCTAAGGAGTGCACCGCCACGACTTGACTACTGTCAAGCTATAGTCATGCACCCAACAATTGACTTTTTAAATTTTCACTAAGGATCGTCTCAATCCACGCTTTTGCAAAGCTCAACTGTGATGAATATTTCATAAAATATCGATCTATGATGTTTCTCATATGGACCGTATTAATAATAAACATTGTTGATACAACCCGCTTAATGCTCTTCCAAATGAATTCAATTGGATTCAAGTGAGGGGAGTATGGTGGGAGATATACCACAAATCTATGTTAAGATTCTTGGCACATTCTCGGGTCATTTTTGCCCTGTGTGATGCATACCGGTCTAAGATGATAACGATTCGCGTATTCGGATTTAAATACCGTATACGCACTAAAAATTCACAA
>Ga0222701_1000446_pt1 | contig 15359 bp, 10 predicted proteins | sample AntAcemetage1502_FD_179825 | JGI IMG/M metagenome (GOLD analysis project Ga0222701, IMG submission 179825) | Saline water microbial communities from Ace Lake, Antarctica - #1502 | ecosystem: Environmental > Aquatic > Non-marine Saline and Alkaline > Saline | place: Antarctica: Ace Lake... | reverse complement strand
ATAATATTTTACTATTTTATTTTGATAAATCTTATTAAAAAAGGCAAATTCATAATTAGGAAGTATCATTATTATTTGTTGGAAATGATTTTTCCAGCCTAAGACGCGCGATAATATCAAAAATGTTTTATATGAATCTTCTGGGCAAAATATAACTATCTTTTCTCCTGATGTTACGTTATCTGTAAAGTTATGTGGTTCCCATGATAATTTGCGATTAAATATTTTCTTAAGTAATTTCATTTTTTTCCTATTAATTAAAAGGAATTATTACAAAAACTGTAGTACCTTCATTTTCCTTACTATTGATCCAGATTTTGCCTCTATGCAGATTTGCAATTAGCCTTGCTGTGGAAAGACCAAGACCCAATCCGCTAGAATGGAATTCAGTATCACCAGAACTGTGTGAAATGATGTCGGTTAATTCATAAAATTTTTGGAAGATCTTTTCATGCTCTATGTCAGGAATTCCTATTCCATTATCATTAATGTATAATACTAAACTCTCCTTTCCATCGATCTCTTCCTGCTGGAATGCAGAATGGCGTGCTCCGATAGTTATTGTTCCAAAATCTTTCGTGAAGCGAATTGCATTATGTACAATATTGAACATCATTAAGTAGAAGGCATTCCAATTAATATCTACTTTTCGAAGTGCGGTTTTTACCTCAAGTCGAAAGATCATGTTCCTTTTTTCTGATATGCGTTCACCTTCGTTCTTCAATTCCGTGAGAAGATCGAGAATATTAGTTTTCTCTTTATGAATCTTTTTCAACATTTGATATCTATTAAAATTGATAATATCATTAATTGTATTATCTAATTTATGTGAACTGTTAGATAAAGCTTTTACAATTTCTTTCTCTTTTGCCTGTAGTTTAACCTTACTTAGAAGTTGTGTATATCCTTGAATTGCAACAAGAGGAGTCTTAAGTTCATGAGAGACAATATTAATGAAGTCTTTTTTAAGATCATCAAGTGAGCTTATTTCTTTATTGGTTTGGGTTAGCACTTCATATTGCTGTGCATTTTTTATAGCTGTGGATATCTGAGTCAGCATTAATTTCATGAAATCAGGATTTATCTGCATTTCGCTTTTCTCACTGCTGAGATTATCCAAATATAGAAAACCATAAATATTCCCATCAACGATCAGTGGAGCACAATAGATAGATAGAACTTCATTATTAAGCTCAGCATAATTACTAAATATATTATCTTCTTTTGCATTTACAATATGAATTGGTTGTTTTATCCTTTGAACTTCACTTATGATACTTTTGCTAATATATAGATAGTTAGTTAATATTTGCTTAGAGTCGTCCATCGCTACTTTATAAGTATAATTTTCATATTGATCCTTTTTAATTAAAAACCCACGTGTGCATCCTGTAAAATCCATTGTAAATGATACAATTTCCTGCTCTAATTTATCTAAATTAAGAATTGCAAAGAATTTTCGAGTAATATCAATTAATTTTGACATTGATTCCATATCTTTATTCAAAGTAATAAATTCGTCAATACGAGTAAGAACAAATGTTAAGTGTAGTCTCAGATTCTTAACAATCTCTATTTCTTTTTTCTGATAAATAAATTCGCCTTTATCCGCAAGTACTAAACATCCAACTTCAGCAGTTTTAATTTTCAAGGGAACAAAAAGAATATGAGATTTATTGATCTTTCTGGATATCAATTTATTTACAGCTAAACATTCCTGAATAAATTTAAACAACTTATCTGAATACAAATATTCAGTTTCAACATTGAGTTTTAAAAAAGTTTTTTTGCGTTTCTCTATTTCATCTTTTAGTATTATCGCATAATAATGTGGAGCAAGTAATTTTGTTATTGTCTTATCAATAAAAAATTTCATTCTGTGTGTATCTCTTAATTTTAGAATATCATACAGTTCTTCCTGCCATTTCTCTGTTGATTCAGTAAATCGTGGTTCTATCTTAATAGTTTTAAATCCAGTAAAATCGGTTAAGAAGAATTTTGTTTTCCTAAAATACAGTTCTTTGTCATGTCCATGAAGACTTTTTGTATTTGTCATAATTGATTGTTTATACCTATCAAAGAACATTTTTGCTTTCCGTCTCATGTTTAAATATGTATATATCTGAACTATTAACCCATAAACTTCAGTTTCCAATAAGTAAAGATTATTCCTCTGTACATATCCTATCAAATTAAAAAGATTGCGTAATAGAACTCTCAAATTCATATTCCCATCGAGAAGATGAATTTTTATTTTCATGATCTCCAGAACAGTTTCCCAGTATTTGAAATTATTTTTTTCACAAAGTTCTTCAGCTATTTGGCATGTTGATATTGCCTTGTTTGCTTCTTCAAGACCAGTATAACATTCAGAAAGACGTATACTATTTATTGTCTGAGCATAATCACTTTTGTTTTGTTTGGAATATGAAAATGCTTTATCTATTATTTTAAGTCCTGCAGCATAATTTGTTTTAATTATTTTCAGAAAGCCAAGCATTTGAAAATAGAATTCGTGTTCATGACTTTCCAAAAACATCTCTTCGTATTTTTTCAGCATTTGTTCTATCATCTCATAATCACCAATTTCATAAAGATAATAGAAAAAAGTTTTTGTTAAAGGTGTAATTTGGTTAATTTCTCCCTTTATCAGGCTTGGGACATGCTCTTTTATAAATATGTAATAGTAGTTAAAATTGTTTATCTTACTTTTGGCAATTGCCAGATTATTAATAATAGATTTATAAAACGGTTTCGTTTCCAATTTTTTGGAAGCAATATATGCTTTCTCCAAGAAATTTTCTGCAATTGCAAAATTCCCAAGTTTAATATGAGTTTCACCCTGATTGAGAAGAACAAGCACTCCATAGCGTTTTGAGTTGATCTGTTCAGAGATAACTTCTGCTTTTTTAAAATACTCAAACGCTTTATTTGTATCACCTTTTGTTAAAGCAACATCTCCAATATTGTTATAAACTGCCACAAGTTGACGCTTATAATTAACACGTTCCCAAATCTTTTTGGCAACTTTAAAATTCCTGTCGGCTTCATCTAATAATTTTTTATTCCTATATAGAACTCCCAGAGCATTATGAAGCCTTCCCAACTTGATAAAATAGTTTGGATTATTCTGAGTTTTAATGTTTTGCAAATGATCTTCAATAATGTTTATACCTTCATTTAAACTACCACTAAAACCATAATAAAGTCCTTTATGAGTTATAAAGCAAATTTCCTGTTCCCCAGAAAGTGTGTATCCATCCAGTTCTTTAATATATTCACCCATCTCATCAATTCTATTCATAGAAAGCATAGTTCTACACAAATTGATAAGGATTTCTACTCTCAAACTACCTGAAATTTTACTTTCTAATGCTTTTTCAAATCTTCTTTTGCAATGAGATAATTTTTCCATTACAAAGTAGAACATACCAATTATCATATGCTTCTCAGGGATATCTGGCATGTGTATTACTTTAAGTTTAAGATTTTCAGAAATTTGTTTATCTGAAACCCATTCTGATTTTTCCATTAAGAGTTTAAGATCCATGTGCAGATCAAATTCTTTAATTCTCAATTCTTGTGATAAATCTAGTATTACTACTTTTGCAATTTGCTCAAAAGCAACTTCATGCTGCCCTAGTCTTGTAAAAAAATCTACAGAGAGCAATAAGTATTTATGAACTGCTTCATAATTATTAACAAATTCAGCATGTTTAATAATACCATCTAAAACTGGCAAAATTGAAATTTGCTGATCCTTGAAATATTTCAGAACTTTATTTGAAATCAACTTTTTTTTATTCTCCGGAAACTCCTTTATAAAATGTTCTTGTGCTTCTCTGAAAGTGAAATAATAATTTTCATCCACTTTTTTAAGTAACTCATTGTTAATCCCATCTGAAAGAAGAAAAAATAAGGTTTTATCATCTATTCCTAATATTGATTTTATTAGTGAATTTGAAAGAGGAGTTTCAATATATGCTAATTTTTTCAGGTATTGATAACTTGATTTTGATAGATGTTCAATTCTAAGTTCGATAGCATCTAAAATATCTTTAGGTAACTCATATTTATCCAGATCATATTCAAAATTGAACTTATTGGAATTCCAGATCAATCTTTTATTAATTAGATCAATAAGAATCTGTTCAATAAACATTGGATTACCATTTGAACGTAACCATATTTTTTTAACAAAACTTGCTTGTGGAGTTTTCAATAATAACCTATATATATATAATTCAGTTTGTACATAAGTAAGAGCATTAATAGTTATTTGAACCGGATGCACCAATCCAGTTAATTTACGTGGATCATTAATACTTAGAATTATAAGTATCGAACGTCTTGTTACTTCTTTGGAAATATAGTTTAAGAAATTGAATACATCTTTAGTCAAAAATTCTGCCTGGCGAATTATATAGATAAGCGGTTTCTCTTCAGAAAGATGATAAATAAAACTTGATGTTGTTTTGAAATCCAGTTCAAGATCTTTTCTTGTAAGCTTTTGTTCCTGCTGTGATCTCTCAGAATCAAATAAGTATCCACTTAATGTAAGTGATATTTTTTTTAAATCAGAAGCTAACTTTTTATTAGTTTTTGCAGCTCGATAAAATTCTTTTATCAGAGCAAAGAAAGGATCTTGATTGGAAGAACTGCAAGTGTAATCAAATATGTTATATTTATCTGTTAATAAGTGGTACCGGAAAAGTGTCAGTACATTATTTTTTCCTGACCCCTTACCAGCAGATAATGAGATAATCTTTCCATTGTCCTTACTAATGATCGGTATATAATCGAGCAATCTATGTGAGTAATCTTCACGAACAATATAATCACTGAATTTAATATTGTTAACGATCGATTGCTTTCTTGAAAAAAGGTATTTTTTAGGTTGGATTTGATTTATCTGATGAATAATACTTTCTGCATCGTCAAATCTGTCTTTTGGATCTTTTTCTAATAATTTTAAAATTATCTTCTCCAGGTCGTCCGGTATATCAGGATTTAATTCTGTTGGGAATTTAGGAAATAAATTAAATTCATCACCAGCAAGAATAGCTGTAAGCTGTTCAATTGTATATGGCAAAGTTCCTGTTGTAATCTGATATAACATAACACCAAGTGAATAAAAATCACTCTGCGTGACAGCTTCGTTTTTAGTAAACACTTCAGGTGCTAAATATGGAAGAACATTACCAATTCCCTGATTAGTTCTCTTAATATCTATCTTAGTAAAGCCATAATCCATTAATTTCAATACAGGTTTATTATTCTTAATCTTATATACTACATTATTGGGTTTAAGGTTTTTGTGAATAATCTTCTGACTATGCAAAGCACTTAAGGCATAACAAATCTGTACTATTATGTCGTAAAATAATTCTTCGTTGGATTTACGGTACTTGAAATTTGAAAGTGTTTTGCCTTCATAGTATTCACATATATAATAGACATGATTCTCAAAACCACCAAAATCGTTCACCTGTATTAGGTTTGGGTGATGTAATTTAGTAATGTGGTGCATGTTCTCAGCAGACAATTTTTCATAAAGACTATTCGCCTCAAGCATCTGGAATAATTTAAGAGCATATTTCTTCTGTGTCCTTACATCAATCACTTTATACACAGTTGCCCAAACACCAGCACCTAATTTCTTTTCTACTTTATACCTTGAGTCAATTATCATTATTCACCTCTTTCCTGTTTTCCTTTATTAATTAGTCTATATTCGTTGTCAAGAAAGTGATAATGTAAATTTCATTTAGTTATTATTTATATATTTTACAATAACTTATTTTTTGCATTAAAAAAAGGCGATGCATATGCATCGCCTAATAATTATTAATTAATGATCATTTCATTTTAGCAGCTATTTTAGAAATTATTATCTGGAATTCCTTTGCAGAAGTCTGATTCTCATTATTCTTGAGATAAGCTTCTCCTGTATCTCCCGATTTTACTATATTAACATCAATTGGAATACTTCCTAAAATATCAATATTAAAATCGCTTGCAGCTTTTTTTACACCATTACCTGCAAAAATATCAGTTTTCTCACCACAATGAGGACAAACAAATGTACTCATATTCTCGATAATTCCTAAAATTGGAACATTCATTTTCTGAGAAAATTTGATAGTTTTTCTGGCATCTAATAAAGCAATGTCTTGTGATGTTGAAACTATAAGTGAACCATCAACTTTTTTTAATGTTTGAATTACACTCAAAGGTTCATCTCCGGTTCCGGGAGGAGAATCTACAATAAGGTAATCAAGTTCTGGCCATTGAATATCCTGCATGAATTGCTTAATTACACCTATTTTTAGAGGTCCACGCCAGATGATCGGATCATCTGGATTCTCTACTAAAGTTGCAATAGTCAGCGCATAAAGATTATCCGTAACTTTTATAGGTTCAGGAAATTCGCTCTTACCCGTCATTTTGAGTTTTTTTCCTTCTATTCCCAACATTTTTGCTATAGACGGACCATGAATATCTACATCAAGTACACCCACCTTATTACCTTGTGAAGCTAATCCGTAAGCCACATTTACAGCAACAGTACTTTTACCAACTCCACCTTTACCACTTATTACGATCAGCTTACGTTTGATTCTATCTAAATTTGCATCTATGCGAATTTCTTCTTTTGTCTTTTCCGGCTTTTTGAAATCAACAGGTTCCATTTTTCCTCCACATCTTTCCGATGTTTTTATTATCTTTTATTAATTTAAATTTAACTAATCTTTTACTAATGACAAATAAAAATATTAGTAATTGTTGTCTATGAAATTGTAAAATTCATAATTTTAGAACATTATCGCAAAAATAAGAAAATCATTGACTAATTGAACAGTTCTGAAATAGAAAAAGCAAATTGATATGGAAAAGGAGAAATGATGAAAGCTGTTATTTTAGCTGCGGGTATGGGAAAAAGATTACAGAAGTTTTCGGGAGGTCTTCCGAAGAGTATGATCAAGATCGGAGAAAGCTCAATAATTCACCATCAGCTTGAAAGTTGCATAAATGTTGGCATTAACAAGTTTGTAATCGTATTGGGATTTAAAATGAACCAACTCAAAGCTCATATTTTAGAAAAAATAAAAAGTGATCAAGTTATATTTATCGAAAATCCTATTTACCATATTACAAATACTCTTCATTCTTTATGGCTTGCAAAAGATTATCTGGATGACGATTTTATTTATTTCAATGCAGATGTTTTTTTTCAAAGTGATCTGCTTAAAAAAATATCCGAAGAATCGCAATATTCTCAGTTACTTTTAGAAACAAAATCTTGTGCTGAAGAAGAAGTTAAAATGATAATTGATAATGATATGCGCATTCTGCAGATCAGTAAACAACTTCCTATTCCAAAATGTGCAGGTGAATTCATTGGTATCGGAAAATTTAATAAAGATATTTTAGAACGCTTTGTGCATTATCTCCAATTTGGTGTTGATAATGGACAATCGAATAATTATTTTGAATATGCGGTTGATCTGCTTGTAAAAGACAAGATATTAAAAGCAATTCCTACAGATGGTATCCTTTGTATAGAAATTGATTTTCCAGAAGATCTGGCAAGAGCAAAGGATATGTTCTCTCTTTAGTCTAATGAAAAAACTTTTATTCGTTGGAATTAATGCACGGTACACACATTCAAATCTTGCATTAAGATATCTCAGGAATTTTGTAGCTGAACTTGAATACAAAAGTAAAATATTAGAATTTTCTATTAATCAGGATTTCTTAGAAATATTGGAACAAATTGAACATACACAATCTGATATTTTAGCATTCTCCGTATATATCTGGAATACTGAGATTACCTATCTATTATTATCTGAAATCAAGAAAATTCTGCCTGAAATAAAGATCATTCTGGGTGGTCCGGAAGTTAGTTATAATCCGGAAGATTGGCTAAGTAAATTTCCTGAAATTGATTTCATAGTTTGCGGTGCCGGAGAAGCAGGATTAAAATATCTTTTAGAAAATAATCTAAATACTCAAAATGAAATCCTCAGGATGAGGAATCCACATTTTTCTGAGATTCCATTTCCATATTTACAATCTGATTTCCCAGAAATAAATGATAAATATCTCTATTATGAATCAAGCAGAGGATGTTCTTTTAAATGCAGTTATTGCCTATCTTCACGCATAGATCAAGCACTGCAATTTCGTGATCTTGAAAGTGTGAAAAAAGAATTGAAATTCCTTATTGAACAAAAACCCAGAATCATAAAATTTGTTGATCGAACATTCAATGCAAAAAAGGAACATTCCCGTAAGATCTGGAAATTCTTAATTGAACTTGATCCTCATATCACATTCCATTTTGAGATTCATCCTGAACTACTTGAGGATGAAGACCTGCAAATCCTTAAAACATGTCCAAAAGGATTATTCCAATTTGAGATCGGAATTCAGTCTACTAATTACGAAACATTAAATGCAATTCACCGTGTAAATAATTGGGAAAAAACAACTTATATTGTATATCAACTAATGTCTTTTGGGAATATTCACATTCATGTCGATCTTATTGCAGGTTTACCTTTTGAAGATATGTCAGGATTTGAAAGATCATTTAACGATATATTCAATCTGAATACAGATCATTTTCAACTGGGATTTCTGAAAATTCTACCAGGAACAGAAATGTCTGAGAATGCAAAAAAATTTGGGATCACATCAACTAAGATAAGCCCTTATATTATTCTAAAAAATAACTGGCTGTCTTTTAATGAAATTAATAAAATTCACAAAATTGAAGATTTATTGGAAATATTCTCAAATTCAAATAAATTCAAAATAACTCTTAAGTATTTAATCCCAGAATTTAAATCTCCATTTATTTTTTTTAATGAGCTTCTATATTTTCTGAAAGCTAATAATTTCGATTTGCATACAAAAAACTGGCAGAAGAATGGTGTAGAGTTAAAGCAATTTGCAAATAAAAAGTTCCCTGATCAGACTGATTTTTTCTTTGATTGTTTGAGATGGGATTGGTGCTTACAGGCAAAGTCACATTATTATCCTGAATTTCTGAAATCGGAATTGAACGTTAAAGCAAAACAAATTGGAAAAGAATTATTAAATTCTCAAAAAATAATTGGTAAAATGAAATTAAAAAATATCGAGTTTACAATTTCCGACTTGAAAAGAGCAATCTATTTTATGGCAGCTTCAGATGAATTTAAACAGAAGAATCTACCAGTATCTGAGATTGCTATATTTATAACAGGTGAGCCTATTCAAAGCTATATTTTGCAAGAAAATTTATCACGTTAGTTCTATTAGAAATAATCTTAAAGAGAAAAAACTATTAATAGCCCTGTTTCGTATAAGTTATATTCTTTATCAACTTCAACATTTGTGAATGGAGAATTTGTATTCCTGAACTTATATTTGTAAAAATACTTTAGTGAAAAATCATTAGTAATTTTGTATTTTGCATCAGAATCAAAGGTTACAATTTTATCTTCTCTTCCATAATGATATTCATCAAGTTGATTTTCCGCTTGGAAAAATATATCCTCATATTTTGCCCCAAGAGTAAAATTAACAGGTTTTGAAAAAACCGAAATTAATGCTGGGAAATTTATTGTGAGATCAAATATGTCAGTTATATAAGATCCATTCTTTATTATAGTTACTAACTCTGGACAACTAAAAGCATCCCCTGCTTTTGCATTTGATATTTTAAATATGTAACCTGCGTTTATGTTTATCCAATCTTTTGGAATTATTTTTATTTCAATGCCGTTTTCAAAATTTTCTGCATCATACTCTGTGAAATATTCGTTATAAAAAAGTTGTGAAAAACCAAATTTGTAATTGAATTGAAATTTTGAATTTAAGGAATAATTTACTTTCCATATATAATTATTCTTGCTGTAGGTAAAATCACGGAATATGTTTTCATCATCTAATACACTATCGTATCTATTAACGTATATTCCCGGATGATAATAGTAATAAATTCCAAAATTCAATTTTTTACTAAGATATTGTTTTAAGGCAAACTCCATATAATAATTATCTTCAAAACCGTTTTTTAAGAACTTATCATATTTTACAGTAATTCTATTTATTTGTGTATGTCCAGCCATCAATCTGTGCTTCAAATTCAATACTACTTTTGCTGAAGTGATCATATCATCAGAAGTTTCAAGAGAAAATTTATTAGGTTCAATTCCACTTTCAAATCTATCCAGATCACTTTGTGAGAGGTTGAGGATATTACTATTATATTTAGTTTCTACCGTGATATCAGAATAGAATGTAAAATTCTGTGCTGTAAGGGAAATTGCATAGATGATAACAAATAGTATTAAATAATTCTTCATTGTCTACCTATATCAACTGAAGCTTTATTAATAAAAAATCTAAAAATCAGATCTTTGTTTTTATCTTTATTTTCTATGGAGATGTGATGAATTCCCACAGGTAATTTAATGATGTTCACATCACCGGTGGAAGGAATTATATCGGGTTCATTCTTGATCCAGTTCCTTTTTGATTTATAAGCTTCCTCTGTAAATTCTGCAAAATAATCTCTATTATCAAATACCCTGAAGCGATAACCTGAATTATTAATATAATTAGTGTTGAATAACATTCTGCTGATAATTTTTAGAACTATTGGGCCTTCAAGAGTTAGTTGGATTTTACCTGATTTAGGTACATAATATGTATATTCTTTTTCATCAAGAACCAACGTTTTTACATCTCCATAGAAAATTGGCGAATAACGAATATAATCAATCTCCCTATTGGAAGTAACAATATTATTTCCGGAAATCTTAAAAACCAGATCATTATTCGAAATATTAGTTATTGAAAAATTTACTTTCCCTTCATAAATTTTTGTTACATATTTATTATAACTGGAAATATTTTCCCCGTTCACACCTCTGCTTGAATCACTTAACTTGGCAGATTTATTTAAGATCAATTCTTCATTCCCAATTCTAACCTTATATTGATAATCAATTGATGTTCCATTAATAATAATTGCTCGTGAAAAGACACTCAGTGAATCAATATTAATAAGTACACAGGAAGTACTCTCAGCAGGTTTTAAAAGAAAATAATTGTATATCTTACTGTTTCTTCTGTTATATATGAGAAACTCATCGGGATTTGAATTATATTGAATGTCGGAAGCCATTAAGCAGAGTGTGATTCCAAATAATGCAAATGATAGAAAAATCTTATTAATTCTAAACATTAATCTCATCATCCTTTATTCTTAATTCTTTATGATCAAAAAAGATAACAATTAATATTAAAATAAACAATATTGCAAAAGAAATGGCTGCAACTGTCAAATTGTACTTTTCATCTAAGAACATACTTCCGTTTCCAGGTTCAGGGAGAGGATCAGGAGCAAGTGGAAGTTTATTCTCTTCTGCAAGTTTGGTGATGTCTAACAAATGAATAACAGGAATTCCTTCATCTGCATAAAGCAACATAGTGCCTTTAAGAGGTACATTGGTTAATGTTAGATACCGATGTAAACCAGGGTCAATTAATCTTCCGTTTACAGTAGCCCCTATACTAGAAAGCCCACCTCCAATATTTATATAAAGTGCAATATTATTTTTACTGAAAGCTTCATAAATTTTCATTTTTCGTAGTATATTCTGCTCCAGCGTTTCTGTATGAACTAATTGAATGTTATGCTTATTAATATTTTCTATGATCAATTCACGTCCGATTTTACTCAATCCCCTTCCAAGATCACGTCCACCCCCAATAGAAGATGCTATACTTTTATATTCAAATATATTTTTTTGGATAAAAAAATCTTCCATATCAAGCCAGGTAAATTCAGGATCTGTTGCTCCAAACATTGAAGCCCCGACCGATGATATGATAATGGGATCCAATTCCAAAACTTGTGCAGCGCTTAAAACGGCAATATTCAATGCTGGAAAAGAACCTGTATAGCTAATTGCGATCTTATCACCCTTTTTTAAATTTGCTTCTTTGAACATCTCTACAATAATTGCTGCAAAATTTGGATTCAAACTTGTTAATTTGGAAGTTAGATCACCACGATCTGTAACAATTGGAGATTGTTTATCACCGATCATTGCAGTCATGTTTGGATCGTTCACTTCATCAATATAAATACCTTCTGAATTTCGATATTCCTTTATAGCCAATTCAGCTCTTTGCATCAATTTTGCTGCTGCTAACTTCTCTTCATAATATTTATCACTAATAAAAACTCGTGAATTTTCTACCCATATAAATAATATTATTGCAACAAGCATCAATAAAATCAAACTTAATTTTGATTTTGCACTTGGAATAAACATAATTCTCCTTATCCTATGATTTCTCCACCAAATATCAATACTAATAAAAACCGTACTATCACGGCTGCTACAACCATGACAGAAAGTGTTTTAATAATGCCTTGTTTTTCCATTGCATTAGCAATAAGTCCAGGGATAATAAATCCAATTACATTTACAGAATAGCTAGACGACAGATTGGCAAAAATACCATAATATCTAGCCATCCAACCAATGATGAATCCAAGAAGAACGGTTATTACCATTCGTCTTCTACCGTAAATAAACATGAACTTTCCAATAAATTTAACTATGATAAATACGATAATACTAATTGATAATGTTGCTAAGATTGTGATAGGCTGATGTAAATGCATTGCAACATAACCGGAAACCACAATTCCACCTGCTGCTGCTCCAAATGTCTCCAAAAAGAACAAACTTATCAATACTCCTAAACCAATTGCAACTTCAAACATTTTTATTCCTTTTTTTATAATAATCTACTATGAGACCGCCATTACCACCAATATTACCAATACCAAGCATAAGTATCTCTTTCGCTGGTAATTTTACCGCACAATTTGTCAACTTAAGCCCTGTTATCCAACTGCAATTAGTAATTTTACTCTTATCTAATTTGTTGTACATAGCATACGAATATATTGTATTTGTTTGTTCACCGATCAAATAAAGGTGATCATACTCTACGTTTTTAAGCATTTGGACTAGCTGTTTGGAACGATATATCCTATCCGCTCTGGTACTTAACACAATAACAACTGCATGAGTATGTGGATAAAGTTCCTTTACGGAATTGATAACAAATTCAGTAGATTCAGGATCATTAGCTGCAAAAGCATGAACAAAATGAAGCTCTTTATCCTTACTTTTGTGTTTATAAATTTCCATTGCTCCAATATCCGGTTGTGCGGTATACATACCTTCTAAAGCAATTTTTTTATCAATCCCAAAATGCTCACAAACCTTCAATGAAAGGGCAACATTTTCCTTATGCTCAATATAGGAAAATCCCTGCATATCTTCGTTGGAAATTCCTGAATCCTCAGATTGAATGATCTCACAATGAACTTTTTCAGCTTCTTTTTGGATAATAGGAAAAACTTTCTTTTCAGCAGTGAAAAGAACACCGTGTTTGGGAATCGTATTGCAAAGAGAGCGTGTTACATTTTTAAGTCCGGGTCCCATAACATCTAGATGATCCAATCTGGAATTTGTGATAATTCCAATATTAGATTGAACTATTTCATGCTCTGTTACCCATTGATATTCAGGCGTAACTGCCATACACTCAAGAACAAGAATATCGATTTTTTTCTTTGCAGCAAATTGAATGATCTTAACCTGTTCCTTGATATTAGCACCATGATGCCTTATGATCGGTGTTTCACTTCCATCCTCATAAATCAGGGTTGGAGCAGAACCGGTAGTCTTGGCAATTGTTTTCTTCCCTCCGGTACGTAGACCGGCAGCAATAAGACGGGTAACGCTGGATTTACCTCTTGTTCCATTAACATGAATAATCATGGGAATTTTTTTTCTACTTATCTTACATTTCTGGAATTCATAGATTCCAAAAGTGATTAATAGCAGCAGACCAATTATCAAACCATACATATTATTCTACTATTATTCCCCCGTTTGTAACTTCAAGTTCATCAAAATTTGAAACATCATTTCCATTCTCATCGATCATTTGCAGATTCTCAAAAGTTAGTGTACTTTCACCTATTGCTATGCCTTTAATGCTAAAACTAAAAAGTTCTCCATAACCATCAATTCCATCTTCATTTGAAGTCTGTTGCAAACTGATAGCTATACTTAATCTATCATCTTCTTCAACGCTCAATTCTATTAGATCGGAATTCCAGAATCCTCCAACTACCACAGCATTTTGAACTAATTCAGCTACTGAATTATCAAATACAATTTCTGCAGAAAATGCAAACAATTTCTTAGCATTTTCTACACTGATAGCGTATTCTACTTCCGTATTTATCGGTACTGTTTGTTCTGCCGGACTAAACATTAATTTAAGATTTTCTTTTCCCGGTTCTGTTGAATCACTTGAGCAGGATAATGAAAATATCATCACAGCAATTATTATCAATAAGAGTATTCTTTTCCCATGCAATTCAGGATTAAACACAGTTCTCAACATTTTATTCTCCATTTTTCTATTTCAATAATATCATTTTTTTTGTATCAATTGTTTTTCCATTAACTTTTAATTTATAGAAATACAATCCACTACCTACTTTCCTACCAGTTGAATCTTTTCCTTTCCATACAACATTTTGTTCACCTGCATTCATTGAAGAATTCACGAGTTCTTTTACAAGCTGACCCTTAATATTGTAGATAGATAATTCAACTGAACCATTATCTGCAATAGAGTAGGAAATGTTCGTTTCAGGATTAAAAGGATTAGGATAATTCTGTCTTAAGTTATTTATCTCGATTGGTTGAATTATTGGCAGATCAAATTCACGAGCAATGTAATTTTTTATCAGCAGTTCATTTCCTGTATTTCCCAGAGAATAGTAAATATCTTCAAAATTAGAACGATTTGCTTCTAATTCTTCCGGGCTGAATGGTGGCAAGCCCAGAGCTGAACTATGAGTAGCTCCCCAGTTTAATCCAATTGCAAAAACATCAGCAATATTAACTTCTCCATTACCATCACAATCTGCCAATGATGCTACATCAATATTCCATCCACCGGGATAATCATTAGCTGCCCAGACAAGAGATATAGTTGTTCTGGCATTACCGATCTGACGCCAATAAATACCAATCTGTAAGATATCTTCTACGCTAACAATTCCATTAAGATTTGTATCTCCAGGCCAGATCAGACCATCAGTTGAGAATACATTAATATAACCACTTTTTGTGATTTCGTCTGAGCCTTCAGAATTCTCAACAGAAAGAGTTATATCATAACTACCAGGATCGGTGAAATTATGAACAGGATGACGCTCTTCAGAATTGGCACTATCATCACCAAATTCCCAT
>Ga0222701_1000441_pt1 | contig 15381 bp, 30 predicted proteins | sample AntAcemetage1502_FD_179825 | JGI IMG/M metagenome (GOLD analysis project Ga0222701, IMG submission 179825) | Saline water microbial communities from Ace Lake, Antarctica - #1502 | ecosystem: Environmental > Aquatic > Non-marine Saline and Alkaline > Saline | place: Antarctica: Ace Lake... | reverse complement strand
ATAGAATGAAGTAAGTACTGGGATAATCCCACGCTTCATTGCGTCTGCACTCAGGAATACAGATAATTCGTCGGAAAATATAAGACCATAACATTGTTCGTTAACCTTAGACTCAGTTATTGCATCTATCAAAGCTTCAGGGGTAATCTTTTGAGCGAAAATCATAGGAGGCTCATCCATAGCGATAAGTAATTTACGACCAATACCTACCGCTACGGACTTCCTACATTTAGCACTTGCTGCTATCATGATTATATAGAGGTTTGGGAAAATTGTATATTTAATTCGTGGGAGCCAGACATTACGACCTACAGCTGCACTGAGAACGGCAAAGCCAGTCATTAGGTTGAAGGCTTTAGGGCTTTCTTGTTCTTTAGTGTATTCAATATAGGTGTCCAGCCAAGGCTGAGGACATTTTCTCACTTAGGTATCTCCAATTTTTTAAGATTACCCCAATTATCTCCTACCTTAATATCAACAGGGATTACCATATGCATGCTATTAAACAGACCATAAGCTATATCCAAATGTACCTCAAAGAAATGAGTTATAAATTTAAATAGATGTAATGGGTCTACATCCATAGGTACCTGCATTAGAACTGAATCATGCACCTGCATAAGTATTTCCCAATCTTGAGGTAGGGCATTCCAAGCTCTAACTAGACTATGGTTAAGTAAATCACTAACTGTTGCTTGAGGTACATAAGCTACCGCTTCTTTGATGAGTTGCGGACTCCATCTGTTAAAGAACGTTCTAGCTCTGCCAAGTGGAGTTCTAAGCGTTCGTGTTTTCCGTAGCTGTTCCTCAACTTGTCTGTGCCATAGTTTAATGCAAGGATACATTGCGTGATACTGATTAAGTAATTGTTGAGCCTCATTTTGGCTTTTTCCAATGTGTGCACCGAATGTCCGTGCTCCAATTCCATAATTAGCTGCATGCACCAGAGTCTTGCCAAGCTGCCTTTCTGCTCCAGTAACTTCTTCAACTCGTTTCCCAAAGATGAGTGCTGCATTTCTAATGTGAACATCTCCGTTGGGATTAGAAAATAAAGCTTGTAGCCTGGACTCACCCGCAATGTAGGCAACAACTCTTGCTTCTGCTTGAGATAGATCAGCGTTAACGAACATTTTTCCCTCGTTGGGTATAAAAATACCTCTAACGAGGTTCCCCCTAGGGATGTTTTGCAAATTGGTGCCGAATCCATATATAGACTCACGACTTGATAATCTTCCAGTAATAGTTCCCGTAATAACATAGCTACACCGTATCCTTCCATCACTCTCTATTGGAGCTTGTATATAGGTTGATAATAATTTTCTTGCCTTTCTAATATCTAAGATTAATTCAAACACTGGGTTCGGGAATTTCTTAGCTAGTTTCTCAACAGCCTCTGCGTTAGCTGTGATATTATTAGTAGCCCTATTCCTTTGAACAGGAAGGTTTAGTTCCTTGTATAGGAACTCCTTCATTTTTTTAGGGGAATTAGGATTAAGGTCGTGTCCTACAACAGCTATTAACTTCGTCTGCATTTCCTCTATGTTTTTAGTAAGAGTAGCGTCTATCTCTGCACGTTTCTTCATATCAATACGTACACCCCTGCGTTGCATTTCCATTAAAGGTTTAATCAATGGGTGGGAATATTCTCTATAAAAATCATGGGTTCTAAATTCCTTAAGTTCCTTTTCTATTTCCATAGCACATTCCCAAGTTGCAACAGTATCTAGACAATTATACTTCCATAGTTTATCTGGTCCACCATGTCCACTATCTTTATAGTATGGACGGAGAGTGTATATAGAACATAGGAAATCCAAACCCTTCCTAAGCTCTGGGTATATACAATGAAATGCTATCATAGTATCCATCCAAAGATTAACAACTTTGACTCCCCATTTATCTCTTAAATAGGTCATATCAAATTGAGCATTTTGTGCTATAAAATTAACGGTAGGGACTAGGAATAGCTCTCTTATTTTCTGCACGATAGCTAGTTCTTCCTCAGGTGTCCACCAGGAATTTCCACTATAACATATAGGGATACATACAGAATCTTGTTTAGAATATGCAAAACCTATACATGTTATTTGGTCACCTCTATCAGTTTCAATATCAAAGGTAACATATTTTTGAGATTTCAGAGCTTCAATACAAGCAATTGCTTGCTCAAAGGTAGGATTGATTATAAAGTTGTCTTTATAAGGGTGGGGGAATTCAGGGAACTTGGATTGCTCCTTAATCCTGTGAAAATCCATAACACTTACAGGACGAAACTCATACTGACGCATTATCATTGCAGGGTGCAGAGCAGGAATAACCTTAACTCCTTGACACCCTAGGATACTTCCTCGTAGTAAAGTAATGCCTCTTTTACCAGTAAGAGCATATAGGGATTCATTACCTAAAGCAACAACCAAATTAGGCTTGTGTTTCCTAATGAGATTGTTTATTCTATCATGGGCATCTAGTAACTTCTGTGTTGGTACTCGTTTACTTTTATCTTTATAGAATACCCCAAAGTCATTCTTACTTGGGCGTTCTTGGATAACATTATCTATGTAAATATCATCTCGTTTAATTCCAACTGTGCGTAAGATACCATCTAGTATCTGCCCAGAACCTCCAACAAATGGACGACCAGTTCTTTCCTCATTAGCTCCTGGACATTCGCCTACTAGCCATAGCTTAGAGCTTAAAGCTCCTTCTCCAAAAACCTGCATAGATACTCCTTATTTTAACGGCTTACCACACTCAGGACAAAACCCTACATTATTAGGTATTTCTGCTCCACAATGTGGACATATAATAGTGTCTTTATTCTTGGTCATTGCTTAACCTTTTACAAATAGCCATATGGTATGCTTCATCTTTCTCAACTACAATAGCTCGTCTATTGGTATCTCGAGCAGATTCAGCAACCACACCACTACCAGCAAAACCGTCAAACACTATCTCACCAGGTAAACTAAGCAGGTTTATAAGTTCTCTTATAAGTTCTGCGGGTTTCTCAGAAGGATGTATCTTTGTATTACTTGGGACTCTCTTGGTATTAAATACATCACAAGGAGTACCATTTATTTTCCGTGTTCCTTTACGTGCATGAACAAACACCTCATAGGCATGGGTGAATGTTGTTCCTTGAGATGCATATGAACCACTACCCTTGTTCCATATAAGTGGCATGTGGTATACCCAGAAACCATGTTTTTCTAATAACTGCTTAATGCGAGGAAACTTATCTATACCACAGAAGAATACTGCGTGTCTATCATTCTTAAGCACCCTAGTGAGTTCTGCAAAAACCTTATCTAAGAGGTCAAATGTTTCAAAATCCCCATCTGCATAGGTCTTCTGTAATGTACCTTTACCAAAAGTTCCAGCGTTGTTAATATCAATACCATATGGAGGATCAGTAAGTATCAAGTCAACACTCTCTGCGTCCATAGTCTTAAGATAATTTAAGCAATCATCATGTATAACATTAGGAACATCTAGGATACCTTTATGTTTAAGACGTTTAGCTAGTTCCTGTTGTAACATAGCTTCCTGTTTCATCTTAAGTTTCTTATAAGCTGTAGTCTTGGATTTCTCCTTCATCAGTTCTGGGAAGGCTCTCATACCCCTAGCCAACTGAATGTCCATTGATACAGTTCCTAGGGATTCCCCTAATGCAGCTGCAGTATCTTTCAACTTCCAACCACCAGAGTCATGCCCTTTAATTGCAGACCCCTGTAACTTTTGCTTAAGTACATGCAATTGATTTTTAGCACTAACTTCTTCCTGCCAAGTGAATGCCTTGCGTTGGATATTCTCTTCAAGTTCTATTTCTTTCTTCTCTAACTCACTTAACTCGTTTATATGTTTGACCTCAATATCCTCTGCCTTAAGGAACTGGTGAGCTCTAAAACGACGTTCTCCTGCGATTAAACCATTATTCTCGTCAACAACTATTGGATGTATAAGTCCATACTTTTTAATAGAAGCTGCGAGAACATCTATATCAAGGAATTCCTTTCGGAATCTATCACCAACGGTGATGTCCTTCATTTTTAGTTTCATTTATCCTCCTTGGTGGTAAGACATTTTAGCATTAATAAAGTACCACAGGTGTTACACCATCCAACATCATTAAGGGAAACTGATTCACTAATGTTGGTACTGTGACATACTGGACATACACGCTTCATATAATCCTCCCACTTATAAACACCTTACCCCTTGCCTCTGCGTGAGTCATTATTTTACCGTCTAACTCTACTTTACCATCAAGGGCTAAGCCATCTATTCTTACTAACTTGTTGTTTGAATCCTTAACTATTTTGTACTTTCCATCGGGGATTTTAACCTTGGGCTTTGTAGTTGTGGTTGTTACAGCTGTTGGCATATCTGCTACTAATGAAGGGGAAAATACTGATGGTATCTGCACTGTTGCTGTAGTTTCTGGAAGTCCATCAATGACCTTATCTAATATAACTTTAGCACAACCAATCTTTACTAGAGTGTTATCAGGTGTCATATCTTCTTGGTCTAACATTTTGCTTATTGCTTCTAACATTTTCCTTAACATAAAAACTCCTTTTCATAATTTCAAAAATTGAACTTGTGGAGAGGCTGGCAGTTGAATAAGCCCTTATTGGTGAGATAAGGTTTGGTTCTTCTGCATTCTTAGCGTTATAAATTCTAAGTTACAGGCTACCACGCCACAACCTCTCCTAAGTCCCTTAGTTATTTAACTGGGATGAATTTCTTGATCTCGTTAGAGAAAACACCCTGGTATTCCTTAATACCTACCTGTGCATCTAACTCTGCACCAATCATAGTATCGGTATCTAGGTCTGCCCATGCTATACCTAGAGCATCAGTTAACTGACGTAACCTGAATTGAGCTCCAACTTTAAGTGTTGTGATCTCAAAGATATGACCAGGTTTCCCCTTACCATTTATTGTACCTATGTTTGGGTCAGCTAATTCCAATTCCCAATTAAGGTAAGGTCCAGCAGGTCCTTGTCTCTCATCAACCTTAACTATCCTTAGACGATACTTACCTGCTTCTACGTACCCAAAACCTGTTGCTTCTGTGGTCGGATCAACTGTAATCTTCATGTAAATCTCCTTGTTTCTACTAAATTATTATATTAAATCACCCCTGATGTTTATCCTCTGTATTATCACCTCCCCGAGGTTTAGCATCCTTCTTATGTTCTTCTAACCATTCCTTACGACGCAGTGCTTTCTCCTGAGCTTCAATTTCTTCAAAGACATTTTCTGCGTCGGACATTCCAGGAATATATTTTTTCTTATCCATTATTTACTCCCATAAATTTTACTAAAGTCTGCTTCTACCATCTTAGGTAAATCCCTTGAGGTTCTACAACTACGCATGGAGTCTCCAATAGTATTCATTTCATAAGTTGCCTTATCTCCTCGGATAGTCTTCTGCATGTAATACACTTCCTCAAAGTCCTTACCAATCTTACCTGCCATTTGACCATTGATTAAAGGTCGATAGCTAATCTTACCAGTAAGTTCGTCTTTATCAGCTTTCTCATGGCAAATAAAAATTACATTAGCTGGTAATCTTAATAGGGTATTGTTGACCTCTTCATAGTTTGAGAGTAGAGCTCCATATAAAGGTAAGGTCATAGTTGCAGTTCCATTAACAGCCATTAATAATCTGCGGATATGCTCATCCATAGTTGTGTAACTGTCTAGGACAACAGTATTAATCTTTACCTTTGCTCCCTTGTGTTCAACAATACATTTGTCTGCAACAAGCTTCTCAATCATATCAACGAGGTTCATATAACCTAGTGGTCTCTGTACGGTCATCTTCTTCCCAGGTTTCATATCAGAAGTTGCTAGTCTCTTAAGTCCCATAGTTGATAGAGGTTCCTTTAATGCCCATTGGATTAGTTGTCCAGAGTCCATCTTAGACTTTAAGTTAACCATCTTATGTAGTTTGTTGTCGGTGTCTAGATATAGAACTGGACCTGGAGCTGTAGATGCAGCTGTTGTTTTCCCAGAACCCCAGTCGCCTATTAGCAGGCATGAGAAATAGTTCATTTAATTACCTCCAACTTTTTTTCATCTCTAGAGAATAAAGTTAACTCAAATGTAGTGTCTTTTGTTTTAATAATGTAGTTCTTTACGTGCGTTTTCGTTTCCAAATCCATACCCATTCCAAGCTTATGTGACTTCTTTTCTTCTAGTCCTTCTACATCATGTATACTCATAGATATAAGATTCATTATTTATTCTCCTCTTTTGGTTGGGCATAAGGTTCCCATTTACTAACAACATATTCCCTTTCAATAGTTCGTTCATCTGCTCCATACTGACATAGCATTTTGTAGGGGCAGTCATAGTTGTAATAGAAACATGCTTCTTTCTTCTCTGCTTCATAGAACTCATTGTTCTTTTCACACCACAAGATATCCCTAACTATCCTGTTGACATTAAGTTTAAATCTTGCCTTAAGCTCAGGACTACGAGTCACTGGATATCGTACAAAATGATCCTCAGGTTTCTTACTCTTAGCTGTAGGTCTTAAGAGTTCCTTCCAAGGTTCAAGTGCATTGATTAAACATCCCATACATTTTTCACCAGTGAAAGCCTCAGCTGCTAAGATATACCCAGTAACTTGCTTTTCAAGGTCAAACTGTCTGAAGTATGCAGATCTAATAAGCGACGTTGTTTTGTGTTCCATAATCCAAATCTGCCCATCCCAACGGATAGGTAAATCCATTCTTCCACCATACATTATATCCCCAATGGGATATACGAATCCTGCTTCAGGTTTACCAAACACCTCAAAAGGTTCTTTTTCATAAACCTTAGCATAGTTCTCAAGTAGCTTAACACCATTTGCTACTGTTCTTTTGTCATCCCCTTCCCTATCATTATAAGTTTCCTTAAAATTAGCGATAGCTTTTTGCATATTTTTCTCGCTGTACCATATGTCTAGGGCTTCATGGATAGCTCCACCGAACAGTAGTGCATTGGACTTTGTCTTAGTTTGTAGATGTTTTACTGCAAAGTAGTAATATTTCCTACGACACGTTTGGAATGTGTCAATGGTTGTAAAGTCCCAAATTCTTTCACTCATTTCCTATCACCCCCTACTAAATTTAAGATAAGATTTTACAATGTCAGGATATTCCTTTTCCAACTTTGCAAGGTTAATATGATCTGCGTGTTCAATAGCTCTCATCAAAGCTGTTTGAAACCCACCTGCATATGCATATTCTTTTTCCCAATCCTCTTGTAGCATTTTAGTCATTCCTTATCACCTCCTTTTTTGTAAATCTCAGGGATTAGTAAGCTCGCAGGTGAATTACCAGTCCAACTACACCTACACCTTTGCAGAGTATTCGCATACCTGTCAAAAGCAACCACCCAGTATAATCCCCAAGATTAGATTTTATCTCCATCATTTTTTATCTCAACTGGACAGTGTCCGTATTGTTGAAATCTATTATATTTAAGTTTTACGTCACAAGGGTGACAATCTCCAAAATTAGGACAGGGGTAAAAGTCATCAGTTAATTTAACTGTACCTAACATATCCCCAATAGGTGTATTATATTTATATAAATCTGAATGACATCTAAAAACTTTACCATCAGGGGATAATAATAATTCCGAGGGTTTACATATAACATTGGAAGTATAACCCCTAGCAATAGCTCCAGGATATTTATATCTCCCATATAGTTTATGTTTATAAAATCCTAGGAACTCCTTAACCCTGAAATCTATTTTGTAATCGTCACATATATCCTTAACCTTTAGCATAAGTCCTGTCATAGTTGGGTGGTCTGTTGACCATATACCAACGGAATATCCATGTTTATTAAGAGCTATTACAGTTCGTAACATCATTCCAACATCAGTCGTAGGGTGTAAGCTAACTCTTATTGATGCATATTTAGCATTTCTATCAAATTTACTTGGTTTTATCTTGGACATAAATTCATCACTATCAAAAGTCCCATTGGTTAAGAGGTCTACATTTCCATCGGGTATAGAATTAACTATTTCATAGAAACCTGGATGCACTGTGGGTTCACCACCACCTAGGGTAATAGGTAACTTCTTGGTTGCGGGTATTCTAGATAAAACTTTAATCCAATCCTTAGTATTAAGTGGTCTTGGACAGGTGAGAGCATAAAACCTATTAAGACAATAGTCACAAGACATGTTGCAATCATAGGTAAGATATGCCTCAATGTAGTTATAATGTTTGGGTAACTCTATCTTCTTCATTTTAACTCCTTATTAACTTTTATGTTTACACCTATTAACCCAAGATTATAGTCAAGTTTCTTAATATCATCATTAGTTAATTCAAGTTCAAACCAAGTTCCAGAGCCATTTATGGTATTTCTAATCTCAATCTTTCTCATTGGTATTCTTGCTAAATCGTGGCTCATCCTTAAACCTCACCATACTTATTATATCGTTCTATCAGTAACACTGGTTCATCTTTCTTGTATGCATCCTTATAAAACATAGGAATATGGTCTGGTTCTATAAGGGGAATGGTGAGCATATAGGGTGAGAAGATTTTAGTATAATCTGCCTTATGTTGTAAACCTACATCAAACTTTTTATCTTGATTACCTATGATAGCTCGTATGATAACAGGAAGTTTAACCTTGCCACCACTCATGGCGGGTATCTTACATAGGTGATTGATGATTGCATCTGCAGCTACCAACATAAAGTCCATCCGTTGAAATACAACGATAGGTCTATAGCCCAGAAGGGCTAGTCCCATAGCTGCACCTACTATGAGGTTCTCTGCTATTGGCATTTCAATACATTTCTTAATGGGTACATAGTCCATAGTGCCATATATTCTTCCAGCGTTAATTAAACCTTCACCTATGAATACGGTATCTTTCTGCTCGGATAACCATTCCATTGAATCAATTATATGTTCCTTATAGGTCATTTTTCCTCCTTAAAATAGTGTAAACATTTACTACATCTCTTTGACTTATCCTCTTTATCATTATAAATCAATCTTATATCAAATAGATAACAAAAGTCAAATTGCTTAAATGCACATCCGTTATAACAAAAGTTACCCTTAAAATTTGTTCTATCTCGTATCTCCCTTTCTAAAGGTTTTCTCTTTGGCATTAGACCTCCTTCATTACATAACCCTTACCATGTTTTTTAGTTCTTAATATTTTAGCGATACCAAATCCCATACCTGTATCTTTCCCTTTAATGATAACCTTATGACATTTAGGACAAGACATAACTTGTATAGTAGCGGAACCTGGTTTTACCTTATCTGCGTATAAATGTTTACACTTCATTTTAGCCCTCCAAATCATCTTCTATAACATAATCAAAAGTCTTACCTTTAATTCCAGGTTCTTCACGTAGTTCTAATATATATAACTTACCAAACAGCTTTTTACCAATACAGGTTACTGTCTTATTCCTACTTATATCCATAGAAGTAAAAGTTTTGCGAAAGGGTAAGATTGGTTTTACCCACCAAGGTATTGTTTTTATATATTTATCGTGAAACATTAGAACGTCACCCACTTCCCTACACCTACATGAGGATAAGTAGGAACATAGGAATATCTTAGAACATTTTGAGCATTGATAGGTTGATAATTATGCCATCTTTCAGCTTTAGTACTCTCAACAGCTCTATCATTATCTTCCACAATAAAAGTTAAAGGTAACTTCCTACAATTTGCAAACCTAGCAGCCTCAATAAAATGCCCTGTATCTTCTGTACCATCTCCCACGAAACACCAAACATGAGGACCTCTCTTTTGCCCTTTAAACTTTTTCTTAAGACCGAGGGCAACACCTACAGCTATAGCAGGAGTACCACCTATAATAGCTGAGGTGTAAAAGTGAATACTTGGGTCGTACAGATGCATGCTCCTTCCCTTACCCAAGCACATGCCCTCGTTTTTTCCGTATATTTCTGCTCTTAACTTCTTTAAATCCCCACCCTTAAGTAAATAATGATAGTGACTCCTATGGGTAGAGAATACATAATCTCTATCTTTAATCTGTGTAAATAGGGATATAAGAGTTGCCTCATTACCACCAGACAAATGTAATGGGCATCTTATCTTACCTGCTTCAAATTCTTTAGCAAAGTTTGTTTCAATGTTCTTGAGTTCTTCCTCTGTCCATTTACGCTTCATTTCCACCTCTCCTTCATTTCAATTATAATTGCTTCTTCTTGTTTAATAAAAACTCTTTTATGTCCAGTAGGTAGAGCTTGCCAACCACCATACATTTCAATATAAATGCTCGACTTAAAAAGTATTTTTGCTATTCTATGATCCTCCCCTAAACTTTTTATTACAAGGGCTTTAATTTCTTTTATAGCATCTTGTATTTCATCTTCGTTTGGAGCATCTAATCCACACTCACCCAATATTTCCCTTAATTTATTATGTAACATAGTTTAGCCCCTCCAACCATTTTTAATCAACCCAGCTTCTATAATAGCAAATACCTCATCTGCTCTTTTCTCATCCCGATACCAAAGTCCTAGATAACCTGTATGACAGAGCAGAACCTTAATTGCTTTACCATTACCATTAGATGCAGGATAACAATGCACAGCCGTAATATACTTCTCATTTACAATACATTGTTTGTCATTATCATCAGTTATTTTTAACATCATTGACTCCTGTGTTTGATTTTAAATTCTCTAAACCCTAATTTAGTTAAACGATTGATTTCGTTCTTGTAACTGACTCTCTTCCTATTAAAATCCCTGATTTCTATAGTTGTTCTAGCTACTTCGTCTGGAGTCATACCAGCAGGCAGTTGACCTTCTGGAGCTCTACGTAGGATATTCTCCCTGTTCCATATTTCTATGTTCATCTGCGTTAATCTAATAATAGCACTCAACAACGCACCAGTGAGCTTGAGGTCTAACCCTGCTATAGCTTCAGTTAAATATGTATGTTCCTTATAAGCCTCTTCTTCCCCAAAGAATATCTTTCTACTTAAGATAGTAACTCTATCTACTACATCACCCAAAGATTGCTTTGGTAACTTATTCCAATGTCCGTTCATAAACCTCCTTTCCGTAAGTTCAATTTTTGAATTTACGGGATATCCACTCAGTAATGGCATATATGCCAAAGCATATTCCTACGACTATTATAAAGCATAAACCCATAGCAAGCTGTGCTCCAAACCAGCCCAATCCAACCTCAAATGCAGTTCTTAGAAAATTCATTATAACCTCCTATATAAAGTTAATATGGTCTGGTGGATTAAGATAGTTGTCAATAAAGGCATTAGTGAAGTCGTGCCTGCAACAGCCCTTACATTCCTTATGAACATCGAAATCATACCTCATATGTTTTATGATATCCCAGTAATGTTCACTCTTTAATATTTCCCCTAATGATTGTTCCTTAAGATCACCGTAACAATACCTATCATCACCGAATAAATACCCACATGGGTAACATTTAGAACTTCCACTAATTTGGAATAATAATGGGCAATCTGCACAGTGACTATAAGCTCGTTTCCCTTTGGAATGTATCATACCCCACTTAGCAATGATTTTAGTCTTGAAATTGGATAGTTTCTCTGCCTCATGTAATCTTAGTTGAGTATCAAGATTATCATACCAGTTAAGGTTAAAGGGTTGCATTTCTTTACACCCTGGGTCACTAAATTGTTTAATAACAAAATAATCAACCTTATTCTCTACAGCCCATTTAGCCTCGGGAACAACATAATCTAAACATTGAGGAACAAGCACCATTTGTAAACCAATGGTACACTTATATCCCTTCTTTTCCTTTAACTCTATGGCTTTTTTAATATTAGCCTGCACGCACTTCCACTTGGGAACACCGTGAATGGATTTATATCCCACCTCATCAACAGCCGAGAGGTTGAAGCGTAGCCACGTGCAGGTGGATAATATCGTATCTAATTTTTTCTCATCTAAGAATATCCCATTGGTTGCAATACCCAAATCCAGTCCATTCATATGACCTATTTCACAAGCTTCATATAGAGCTGGATTAAGAGTAGGCTCACCATCACCTGTAACAACTAATGATTTAACTCCCAATAGAGGTGCATCATGGAATAACTTAATTAAAACATCCCTTGGAATTATATCATTGGACATCTTTTGGAATAATCCGTAACAATAAATACACTTTGCATTACATAACTTAGTTGCTCCTATATCAATGTGTAATGGAGCAATTCTTTGTCCATGTTTAAAGTGTTTCTCTACACGTTCCATGTGCCATAGTAACTTATTCCCATCGAATAGAAACTTATTTTCTTTCATCTCTCCTCCCTTATTCCTGTTATTTTAGCAATATAGGCAACAGCCGTATTAACTTTTGAATGAAAAACAGATGAATACTTATAATGTTCAATCGCTCTATTTTTCCTTCCATTTATATAGTCAGCATTTACAAGATATTGTTCTTTTTTAAATTCTTCATTGTATAGTAGCTCAAGTATATATTCAGCCAATTCTTCTCTTTTACTTATTTTGCTCACTTCTCCCCCCTTGCGTTTATGATTGCTTGGGCTAACATTATTGATGCTGGTGAACCAATTTCAATACGTGCAACTTCCCACATTATCTTCTCAAGCTCCTCCTTCTCCAACGGCTTGTAGAGGGCTTTGATTTCTCCTTGTGCTAAATCTAAACTTATGGCAGGTAAGTAATACTTTTCCAATATCAATCTTAACTCTCTATCTTTGTCTTTCACCTCACACCTCCATCATTTTGTTTTCTATCAACCATATTAACATTAAAGCCATAGCATTAGCCATAATGTCTCCACAAATTGTTGGTAATGGCTCTCCTTTACAGTTAATTGTTTTTTCATATCTAACATTCCAACCTGTTCTTTTATCTCTAAGGTAATTTTTCTTAATAGTAAGTTCACCTTTGCCAACTAAATAGTAAGGCAACATCTCCCCCAACTCTCCACAAGTGAAGGCGACAAATCTATCCCAGTGTTTAAATTCACCAGAACCAAAATTATGAAGCATAGGTCTTCCTAAGTGTGAAAGTTTATTAACCCACCACCACCAAACACCCTCTTGCTTAACCCCTAACTCTTTTATCTTTTTAGCATACTCTAAATCACAACAACCGTTATTTTTTATCACTTTATACCTCCATCATTTATCATTGGTAGACTTCCACTCCTCCCCATTCCACACCTTGGAATATTTTTCTTTCATCACAAACGCCAGCCAGAGTTGTTCCATAGAGTTATGTAGTCCTAATCCTCTATTGTATGCTGCTATAAAATGATGTAATGTTTGGTGTGTAAAACCTTTGTTATCGTCATATACCCCCTGCAACTGGTCTTGGCGAGGGAGCCATATAATTAAATTAAATCCTTTTCTTTTGGGGTTTTTTTTATCTCTGTTTATAAAATCATTTTCACCTAACCCTCTTTTTTTAAATATGTCCTGTATCTCCACCGCCTTCTCACACATCTTGATATATTCTTTACTTGTGTCCATAGACCTCCTTTACATCATTGGTAGACTTTAGTTCTTTTATTAGTGCTTCTGCTATTTCTGTAAGTTTTTGTACTTGGTAATAACCTAGGGGATACCCATAGCCTATTTTAATCTGAGCTTTTACTAAATTCTCCACCGTCAGTTTATCCTTCAACTCTTGGTATTTGGTTTTTAGGGTATTTATTACAGCAACAGGGTCATCACCATAATCATCACCCATTCCTAATCTTATTCTACTTGCTTCCTTCTCCAACTCCTCTACCCTCTCCTTAGCTGATTGGAGTTCTGTATTTATACTAGTAGTTTGCAATACTTGTTTATCAAATTCTTCTTTTATCTCTTGTATTCTTTTCTCCATACAATTTATACAGAGTTTACCACTAGGACAACCCTTACCACACTTAGGGCAAAGCCAAACACCTATCTTTAATTCCATTTCTTCCAACAACCCCACTACTACTTCAACTGCTTTGGAGTGCATTTGGTTTTTACTCTGTGTTATGCAATCCCCATCATCCCAGCATCTAGAGCAACTACCCACTATTTTGAGATAATCACACTTTTTCTCCTCCCCCAACAACTCAATCGCTTTTTGTTTGTTGTTCATTTTGCCCTCCGATAAAATATATGTTTCCCTATCCTCGCAGTAACCACCATATCTTTTGCCCAATAAGGGGTCTTAAAATCGATTGACTCCCAATGGGTAGCTCCATTCGTTACGTCAATGCCCTTAAATGAGGCGAGGTATGCCCTCTCAGCAAGTTTCCAGACCCAAGAAGGTTCTGAATCGACATGTTTAGCTTTAGCCCCATAAACGCCATTTAAAGTGCCACGGTTTCTTATTGCACAAGATATTGCGTAGAGTCCTTCGTAGCCTTGATTTGAGGCCTCACCTATCATTGCTCTGATTACTTGGTCTTTAGGAAGCTCTGCCCCAAAGACCAAACTATGCAAGAAAAAAGCCAGTATTATAGCGATTATATATTTCATAAGCTCCCCAGTTTCATTTGACTCGGATAAGGCTTCTTCTTCCAGTAGTAACCTGTTATAAACCCTTTTTTCTTAACTGTTTCTACTTCTGGACTCTCTGAAGGTCTTAATCTTCTTTCCATATTGCTTTGTTTATAATTTTCACCTGTTTCGTAATTCACTCTAAGGCGTATCGCATCACATTCATCATAAGGGACGATCTCTCCATTCATTCGTCTAATGTGAGTTTGAAGAGTTTCTTTAAGACCCATTATGTCCCCGACTCCTTGCTCGCCCAAAATTCCTTCTTTTTTAAACTCAAGTCTATCCTTAATTGTTTTAAGTTATACCTTGCTTTGTTGAGGCTCATAGTGTATTGATTTCTTTTTTCCTTCGCAATTATTATCTTTCTATCAAGTTCAAGTCTGGCTTGAATAACTTTATATTCTGTGTCAATAAGTTGTTTCTCTTGCATTTCCAAATCGCCAATTTCTTGACTTAGTTCAGCACTTGATTTCATACTGCCCCCAAAGTATTGTTATTGTCCGATACCTCCTCTGGTTCAGGAAAATGGAAGTCCTCTATATTTTCTACTTCTTCTACTTTGCTACCGAGTTTTAAAGTCTCAATCTCTTTGTGTAAGAAATCAATCTCGTCCCCTAAGAACTTGACCTTCTTTTGTATGATGTCAAATTCTTCTCTTGTTACTTTAGTGTCCGGGAGCTTGAAGTTCAGGTAGTTACCATTCTGGGAGATTTCAACGCTGACTTCCTCGCCTTCTTTCCACTCCTTCGTGATGACCGAGCCAAAGCCGGAGATCCTTCTGCCTTGAGTATCAACGATTAGACAGCGAGTATAGGGCTTGCCATTCCTTGTCATTAGAGG
>Ga0222701_1000439_pt1 | contig 15431 bp, 27 predicted proteins | sample AntAcemetage1502_FD_179825 | JGI IMG/M metagenome (GOLD analysis project Ga0222701, IMG submission 179825) | Saline water microbial communities from Ace Lake, Antarctica - #1502 | ecosystem: Environmental > Aquatic > Non-marine Saline and Alkaline > Saline | place: Antarctica: Ace Lake... | reverse complement strand
ATCCTTGCGACTAAATGCCGGTCACCTGGCAATGCGAGTGCCTGCCTTTCTGTGCGCTCTCCAGAGTTTTTTTTGCATCCACTGAATATACTGAAGCCTTTCAACCCCATCTCTAGCGGGAGATGGATCTAGCTGACTGACATCATCACCACTGACAGATAGCAGACCGATCTCCATATCCCAAAATCTCTGACGGGTAGACTCGCGCATCTTCTTGCATCTCTCTAGCGGCATAGCCACGAAGGACCGCGCCCCGCCCCACCAATATCCGTGGGCCTGAAACAATGCCCCTCCTACATCACTCAGCTTCAACTCGATCGCAATCGCTTCCAGTAGATCGGGTATCCGGCGAGAGGTTTGAGGTGCAAACTTGAAGGCCAGAATATCGCAATAGCCCGACGCAAAGAACCGCTCATAAGCACACTCATATCCTTGTTTGCGGAACCAGTTCGCTACCGGCTCCCTCATCTCACGCTCTTTCATCTCGCCCTCCTCATATTCACCCCACCACCTGCACCCACACGACCGCGATCATCGCCCCGATGAGTAGCCCCGCAATCAGTCAGCCCATCAGCTCAGCTCTCATCCCATACCTCATCGAGGTCTTCCAGCACCACAGTAGCCTCGCTGATATAAGGCGAAGACGCTGCCAGCATCACGACCGCCACTTTCGCCATACCTCCTGTTCTCCATGGCTCTTAACCAACGTGACGGTCATTCCGTTTCCCATAGCCCCTCCCTGTCCACACGTGTGGACAGATATCTTCAACCTCGCACATCACCGCTAAGTTTCTTTGTATTCCACATGCGCCTGCTTGCCTGCTTGCGCTCCATTGATTCGCGCCCTCTTCCACAGGCATCCACTATTGCCCCACGAGTTTCAATAGAGTCAATCATCCACCCATAACTACCAGCACCCTTCGACTTTTGTATAATGCTGACGGCTGTATTTAAGGCAACTCTCTTAACAGTTACCTCTGTTAGAACACGCCCCACAAAGGTGTACTTATACGGGGAACCCGCCAAGATCTTTTTCGCCCCCTCGTGTCCGACCAATCCATTATAGACACGAACCACAGCATACCAGTTCTTCCTTTCATTAAGATTCTGTGCCTTCACGTGATAGAATAGGATCATTTGTGTTCCTTGTACCAACCATTATCCTCGTAAACTACCGCAACATGTAGACCTTCCAGCAAGATAGCGACAACTTTATCCAAATCTCGGCTATACGCTTCAAGTGCGCTAATCGTCATGGTTGCCCTTTTCCTCTTTCTGTTCTTCATCTTCCGGCTCTGTGTTTTGTAACTCTGTATCTTCCGGGTGTTCTAACAACTTAACCCGAGCGGTTAGTTTCTGCACCTTTGTAATCATTTCCAATACAAATGCCGGTTCAAAGACAAGTTGCCCCGCAGGTGTTACCCGGACATGGGCTTCCTCTAATATCTTTCGGTAGAGCGAGAATGTGGGATACCTTGTACTAAACGATGATCCCTGTGAACTCCAACAGCTAACGACTTTGAGTTTCTGGAATTCGTTTATCGCACCCCGCAGTGTTCCCGGCGTCGGCCCCTTCTCTGTTCCCATCTTTACCCTCCTATCCATGGATTCTTACTACCACCTAGGAACCTCTTGCAGTTCATTGGAAGCTCCCATTCCTTCTTACAGATTTCCAACCACTCCCGCACAGCACTGTCTTTCCCGTTTTGTTCGATCTTGAACTTCTTTATCAGTTCGTGTAATCCCACATCGTAGATCTCGTACAGGTGTACTCTCTTTCCACGCTCGGCATCGTTTACATGAATCCGTGGCATGGACAATCCACTTTCATCCATTTGAGCATACCCCACATACGAGTATGCCAGGAGACTTCGCGCCACGTCCTCTGCATTGAGCAAGAACGCATCTCGATCGTTAGAACCCTCCCTGGATATCATGAAAGCATACACAGGAACAAGGCCGAACCCCAACGCATACTCGATAAACCACATCACCTGAGATTTCTTCAAGTTTCGCTCGACGTAGAATCTTCCCCGGTATCCACGGATATCACCATCTATGGGAAGCCTTAACGTTTTACACTCGATTAGGAGGTTTGACACCGAGGACATATGAAGCAAATCAAAGCCTTGTGCTACTCCCGGATGACCACTAGCTGCCCTCCCAAAAGACATACGGCGGCGAATCGTTTTTCCAAACGCTCCCTCGGTGTACCGTACCATCCAGTCAAAAGATTCAAGCATATCGTACTCAAACGTTTGCGCCCTTCTTTGCACTGTAGACGGCATTTAGATCGCTTCCTCGTAGAATGTGCAGGCTTCCCCATAAGCTAAACCCCGCGACCTCGACAGTGGTTTTCCAAGGGCAAGACCGATGTTGCGTTTAACACAGTAGCTACATTCAGTTGCTTGTAATCTAATCGGTGTACCCCGCACTTTGTATTCCTCTCTCACTGATCCATCCCCTTCGTCTTCAAAGGGTTCATCGATGTCCGCAAGCCACAACCCCAGTTTCGCCATCTGTTGAGCCGGGTCGAATGTCCGCAGGAAAGTGCAGGTCTGGCACGCTTGCAGCACTGTTGGGGAAAGACCACGCTTACGCGCATCTGCCAAGACCCAGTCTAACCTTTCTTTGATTAAATCCTGAACCGACAAGGTTCCCGCAGAAGCCAACGCATCGTCGATGCCGATAATCCCATTCCGTACTGCGCCGTGAATCTCCTGAATCTTTCTCCAACCTACACGGTCGAGGCGTTCCTGGTCTATTTTCACAACCTTCCCAAGAATGAAGTCTTGCACCTGAGAAATGACTTCGTACGCCTTGGATCGTCCCCAAGCAGTTGTCCTCCCAGACGCAAGATACTTGTTGAACGAATCCTCTTGATACAGGTTCTCGCTCATAATGATGAACAATCGTTTCCCAGTATTGTAAACCGACTCGTTTTCTTCAACCACCAACGATTCGATTTCCTTGTTCAACCGATGTCCGTACTCAGGATCGTCTTCTCCCTGTGCGCGATCTAACTCTAGCATCACTTCTGCTTCCGCCCCATTCACATCCCTTTCAGTCACGTCTAGTGTCGGTCCGGTTTCAACAGTTTGAACATCACCACCCTCTTGTGCTTGGCCTTCCGTTTCTTTGCCCTCTTGTGCCCGTGCCTGGGCTATCCTATCAGCCTTCGAGTCCATTGCGCCTCCTTAAATTGTAGCTATAGTATAACCTGAAAAGCGCCTATGTCAAGTACCGGCCATGCAGTTCCTCACTCCAGCATGTGCGGCTTCATCTCTGCGACCAACTCGTTGAGTGTTTCTGCACGCATATCATCACGCAGCTCATTGATCGCTGACTGTAGCTCATCAACCCGCTTCTGGAACTTATCCAACACCACGATCTCATCTATCACCGACACTATCTGCATAGCTGCACCCTCTGGAAGCGCCGTGAAGTCGAAGCCGAGCTTCAGTTCTGGAAACATCTGTCCGCTCCTCTTGCGCCACCTGTCCATAACGTCAGCCGGAACAGACCTGGGACGCACGTAGAATTCCCAATTACCGCCATCGCACGCTTCGCACGGAATCTCCTCCGTGTATCCGTTGAACCACAACTTGTTAAGCTCATCAACATTGCACGCAGACAAATCCAACATGTACGTTTTCATGCCTTCTCCTTTGTTGTTTCCATCCTGTGGTCTGGCCCGTCTACCGGAACCAGTTCGTATATCTTCTCATCCATAAACCGAGACACAAATGTATCCCCATAACGAGTATGCAAGGCATCAGCCGTTCGCATATTCGCTGTGATAAACGTTGGTTTTAGTTCGTCGTACCTGCGCTGAATCACCAACATTAACTCATCGAACGTCCAGTCTGTTACATTTTCACGACCAAGATCATCCAATACCAACACCCTTGCTTCCATGGCCCTTTCTGTCGGATTTGTCACATCTCCACGGTATGAAGACCTCACTCCATGTAACAACTCCAAGACACTCGTAAACATGTACGCTTCCGCTGATCTTCGCATCGACAACCCTCCGTGTTGTCTTTCCTGTTCAGTTTCCAACAGACTTCGCAACAACGATACGACCAAGTGTGTTTTTCCCGTTCCCGTCTTGCCAACCAATACCAAGCCAGGGAGTTCACCTATAGTTTTCGCACTGTTGCGACATAGTGCTAAGGCTGCTTTTTGTTCAGTTGTTGCAGGTATGTATGAAGAGAACGTCATGTCGTCGTGTACAGGTCGCAAACCAACCGCCCGCAAACCTGTACGCAACAGCAAAGCCTGTGCATCCACATCGTCTGGATCGTAATCAAATGCGTTTCCGAGTTCTTTGCCTTCCAGTGTCGGTTCTTCCGTGTCCACACGTGTGGACAGTTCGTGCCACTTCGCCTCCGCCGCTTCCTGTGATAACCCGCTTCGCATCAGACAGCGTACCATTACACCCGTTGCGCTAACTTCTCTTCCTTGTGAGTCTATCATTTAACTCCCTCACTAATTCATTTCGCCTGTCGTCTACAAACGCAGCCGGTTTCTTATTCTTGTTCTTGCGCAAAGCCGGTTTCCCTTGCGTCACCCAACCTTTCGCCCCTGTAAGATACCCAACGAAATTGTCGGGGCCAAACAGAGTCTTGGGTCGTAGATACTCCCACATCCTTTCATCGTTTTGCCACGCAGCCGCCTTGAAGTCAATTACCAGTTCCAACTCTTCCACCGTTGCCCCGTCCTTTATCCGCCCGTGTATACCTTTCAAGTTCGTTTTCGACAAGGGGAACGGTGTGACCGATTTTCCATTCAAGTATTTGAGCACTTTTATGGCTGGGTCGGCTTTCTCGACCATAGAGTCTTTAGGTGTATCGTTTGTTAGTGCTGTTTCATTTGTTAGTAGTGCTGGATTTTCAAGATTTAGCTTTTCTGGATGTAGGTTTTCCCCAAATGGTGTCTTTTCGGGCCTTTCACGCACCGTATACGAGTTGCCCGTGATCTTACCATTCTTCCGAGTTATATCTTTTTGAAGATAACCAATTTCTTCTAACTCATGTAGTGCCCCTCGCACTGCGCTTTCCCCCTGTGGACTCTGGTTGATAAGATCTTCAATTATCACTTTCCAGTCATTCGGTTTGCTAAGCAAGTAAACCAACAGACCCCGCGCTTTCCATGTAAGTCGCTTGTCGTTGATTGGGACTTTGTCAATCCGCACGTATGGATCGGTGCCCTTTGTTACTCTGATAATCATCCAGCCTCCCCCGACGTAATGCGCGAAATGTCCATATAAAACCGCAACGAGTACGATCTTAATGCTTGGGATGCTTTCTGGAGGTCATTACATACTTCGGCCAATCCCGGATTCTGGTTCACGAATCGTAACAGGTCTGTTCTCATTCGTTGGATTTCGTCTGTGTATCCCACAGTGAGGCGTAACCGAAAGTCTTCAACATCCTTCTTTTTCTTCATTTGGTTGCACCGTGCACACGAAGCGACAAGGTTGCTAAGAGCGGTTTCTCCACCTTGCGCCTTTGGAGTCATGTGTTCCGTATGCCAAGGACCAAAGGGGTACAGGGGAAGCCCACAGTACGCACAATGCCCGTCCGTCTTTCCGTACACCTTACCTCGCCTTGTTTCCACCTCTCCCTTCACTTTGCCTCCTCTGCGTTCTTCATTGCCGATTGCAACCCACCTAACTGAGCGTCAATATATAACTTATTGTGTCCATCGTACAGGTGTTTTTGACTTAATATATCATACACTCGCAGTAGTTCATACACGCGCGCTTCCCCTGGCGTCATATTCCCGGGCTTTACTAACGATTTCACCGCCACAAGAAGTAGCCGACAAATCTTCTTTCCACCTTCTTCACCAACCGTAATCTCATCACACTGAATTCGTCGCCTTAATTCTCCCACGTCTGCTGCTGATAAAGCCATCACTCCTCCTCTGCCCATTTTTTGTTCTCGCGCATCACCTGACGCAATAGATACCCTTATATTCTGTTTTCCCCCTGCTTTTCTTATCCATCATTACCTCTCGTTTTACAAATAACTAACCGATCAAGCCAATCCAATGCCTTCTGCGCCAACTCGTGTGTCTTGAAGTAGGACAAAACCTCAAGCAGTCCTCGATCAGTCGTATACAAGCACACCTGTTTGCGCCCAGGAAGATTGCCGATGTAGATAGCCTTGTCATCTTTATCGTCCTGGCTATAACCTCTTCCTGAGAATTTCCTCTCCATCATCACTCCGCCGCTAGCTCGGGATTCTCGTAGATGTTTCCGATAACTTCGTAGTTACGCGCATCAATAAGATTAAAGAACCAGCACATTTCCAAAGGTTCGACATTATATCCCTTCCATTCAACGACTCTGTTTATTTTAACCCCGAATGCTGCATGTGAGAACACGACAACTCCATGTAATTCTGCTTTTTGAATTTGACACTCAAGGTTCGTGATCTTAACAACGTATCCCTCAAATATCTTCTTTCCGTTCTTGTCGCGCAGGCCAGTGTATTGCATGTAGATCCACGGATTAACATCATGCCTGCACGCCTCGTAGTACGTAGCATCCTCTATCATTCTTTTCGTGGAAGGCTCCCACGCCATAAACTCTATCTTACGCATCACTCCTCCTCTGCCCATTTCCGGTCTCGCTCATCACGCTCTTGCTGGCTTATCACTTGCCGCGCTTTGTCGTTCAGCGGCGGACGTCCGTCCTCATGCCACTTAATCGCAGCATTCAGATTCCGCTCGAACTTTGTCGGCCTGCATAGCGTCTCAGGATTCAGGTATCCTTCCCACTCTGGATCACCTAGCCAGCACGCGCACTTGATCAAGAATTAAATTAGTCACCGTTCTCCTTTGCGAATTCCTATGTTGTTTTGGGGGGATTTATTACTGTCTCTTCTACTGCTCCATCCTTCATTAAGAATGTTACTTCAGATCCTTTGCTGGTTCGGCCCACAAGAATATACTTCTTATACTTGTCCCCAAGCTCTGCTAAGACATCTAGTGACTCTTTGCTCAAACCACTTCCTTCGTCAATCACGATCGCGGGTGCTTTTGGATTGAGTGCGAGTATTAACGCCACACCAATCCTTAGTTTCTCGTTTCGTGATGCCTGTCGTATGTCAATATCGTTGTACAATACTCGGTCTTCATTGAATGTTAGCCCTTCAACAGAAAACTCCGCACCCGCAATCTGACTAGCCTTATCGGAATCGATGTTTGTGATTTGATCGGATAACTTGTTAGCCTCTTCGAGCCCAGCCTTCAAAGCGGAAGACAACTGCTCCCTATCCTGCTTCATCCGAAGCTTGGCATTCTGTTCTTCTGCTGATGCAAGCTGTTGGTCGATCTCCTGAAGGTCGGCGTCAACACATTTCTCCACCTTTGCCGCAGCTTCTTTACCGTTGGTAATAAGACGATCCTGTTCTTTGTTCTGTGTTTCTAATACTCTACGTCTAGCGGACATTTCCTCTTCTAATTCAGTTATCGCAATCTTGAGATTACCTACAGTGATCGCGTTGTGTGAAGCCTGTTCGCGAAGAGTTTCAAGAGCTTGCTTTGCAGTTCTGTTTCCCTTATTTATCTTCTCGCGCCGTGTTCGCTCTTCCAACAACTCCCCAATCACGATCGGTTTATCTGGTGCATCGGGTTGAGGTTTAATTGCTTCAATGCGCTCTGATAGGTTTCGGGTTTCTTGATTAAGATCATGGCGCTGATCGTAAAGTGCCTGCCTTTTCTCGTCAAGCTCCGTGAAGTCAAGACCAACCGCCTTCTGTAGTTTGTCAATTAACTGTCTTGAAGACAGGTCGAACAACCCTAGTGGATCAACCGCCAGCGCCTTTGCCTTATCGATCCCAAAGAGCTTGGTTAACCATTCTTGTGGTGGAAGATCACGCTTCGCCTTTACTTCCAAGCGGGTTCCTTTCACGGTAAATACACGACGGGCAACCAAATCGTTGAACCGTGTTTCTGTCCATGCTTCCTTTTCACCCTTGCGGATTGGCTGGCTAGGACAGTTCTTTGTTCCGTACAGTGTAACCTTAATGATTTCCATCGCTGTGCTTTTGCCAGCACCTTCATCACCACCGAAGATAATTAGGTGTCCTTTTCGCCGAAAGTCAAACTCGACATCCCTTAATCCCTTAAAGTTACTTGCCGCCACTCCCTCCAATATAGTCTCTTGTGTCATAACCCCTCCTTCTTGTTCTGTTTACCGATCATTAGTCCTAGGTGCCCAATTAAGATCAACAATACCGGAGTCCGTCCTTTCCATCCAATATACACCCCGCCACCCAAAGCCCTAAACGCCCACTTGATTTTATGCACCGAGAACCACCGAAATTCACCCTTCATGTTACTTCCCCTCCCTTCTAGCCTTTGCCTTCTCCACGCTAGAGAGAAGGGCTAACCCGATTGACAAAACATGGTCGTAACACCCGTATGCCCAACAAGCCCAAGCCAGCCACGTGACTCCAAGCATGTGGAACAAGCAACCCACAATCAACCACAATACCCCGAGAGCCTCTTCTTCTTTACTTCTTCTTTCCATCACTCTTCCTTTGTAGTTTTTGTAGCCTTTCTTTCTTCTTCCAAGGCTGCCTTCACCTGTTCTCGCACAAGCAAACCAATCCCATTCACTAGCTCTTCGATTGCCGTTCCCACCATTTGCATCCCGGATGGTTCCTTTTTTACTTCTGGTGTGTCCCCAGTGCCACCACCAGCCGCCTTCTTAGGCTGCGGGGGTGTATTGGTGCGGTTGGCAGGTTCGTCCGGTTTATGAGGTTCTGGTTGTTTCTCGGCTTGTCTTGCTGCGAAGTACGCTGCCATATGAACACACGTACCCCGGCTATCGCAAGTACACACGACAATGAACTCCTCCGGTGTATCACCAGCTCGAATACTTGTAGTGTATGGAGCTCGGTCTGCGTTGGTAAACGATTGTACGTGTGCCGAATGGGGACCTGTTATCTTCACATGACTTCTAAAGTCAGGATGCTCGTGTTCTAGCGCTGGAATCTTGTCTTCTAACTCTTTCCGTGTCGCTGTCATTGCCATTGTATACGCCCCTTAATCCCTGACCCAGTAGTACAACGCCACTTGCTTAGCTCGCTGTCCTTTCGGCAACTCGCGTTGAAGTGGCCCAAAGTTTATCATCTGTCTATCAATGAAATTCCAGGAACCATCGGGATTCTGTTTATCACCAAGTCTCTTTCTTAACGCGTAGATCCTCGCAGCCAACCGATCACACCCGTAACGCATTCGCGCAGTTCCTGGAGTTATGTTCTCTCCATCTTTTAACATCGCAAGAATCTTGGCACACTGTGATTCGTTGCTAAGCATCCGCTACGCCTCCTTTGCTTTCTGGCGCTGTAGCGCCGCCTCCAAACTGCGCCATACACCCTTTGCTTCTGCCTCCAATAACTCGGGCGAGAGGCCTATCTTGTGCCGCCGTATGAACAGGTAAACTCCTGCTGCCTTCAATAACATATCTTCAAGAACAGGAATCAGTATCACTTCCACTTCTTCCTCTTCCAGGCTGCCTTCGGGATTCTTTTTCTTGGGGTCGTACACGGTTACTCCAGCGTGCGTAACAACAACATCTTGTGCAGCCGAAAGGAATACAGCATCTGCAAAGGCTTCCGCATCTTCGCTTATGGAAAACACTTTGCTATGCCTGTACCCTACCCGCGAAAATCGCACAACATAGTCGTCCGCGTCCATTTCGTAGTATTCGTGAAACTTCTGGTCATCTTGCATGTTTCTGACCTCCTGTTGTATTTGATGGTAGAACCAGTATAACCTCAAGAAGTTGAAAAGTCAAGCCCTGCGGGAACCGTGTGAGGAAAAGGAAAGCGGCCGATGCTTTGATCGGCCGCCCCCTCAACCGTAGGTAAAGAAGGGAGAAGAGCCACGCGGTTTCCTTTGAGGCATTGCACCTCAGAACCCGCTTACCATCAAACCAGGAGGCTACCCCGCAACTCGTTCTCCCTTTCATTATACTTCTTTTGCTTTCATAAGTCACTCATCCTTTACGGCGTCAAGCAACTGCCCAAATTGCGCCCGTGTGGTCAGCTTATCGAACGTTTCAAGCAACTTGTCCACCTTCACCGCGCTTAACTCCGCCGAGCTGTTTACACCGAACACAGCTCGCATGTACTTTCTAACATCGGATATTGGAATCTGTAATCGTTGACCGATCGAAGACACCTTGAGCAGTTTCTCTTTAACTGGATCGAGTTTTGGTGATTGCAGGTCTTGTGGTGTTTCACCCGGCTTGTTCGCTTTCGGTTTCACTGTCCACGACCTCGCCGCATCTCCGGGTTGAAATGTGCTTTTTTCGTCATGTAATACAGTTGACAGGGGCACTCCACCTAAATATCTGTCGGGCCACTTACAAAAGAACACACTCCCGGGCAGCCCAAGATCGACGTAGAACTTATCGTCAAAAAGCATGTTGCCCACGTCGAAATTGTACCCAGCCCTCTTGTGAGCATCCGTTTCCGCAGCTTTGGGAGACTTGTCGTCCTCCCCACACCCTGAACGAGTAATGGACACATACTGCTCGCGCCCTTCATCCCACACATGCAGTGTTAGTTCGCGCACTGCGTAGTAGTGAACTTGAGGTGTCTTGAATCGTTGACGTCCCCGGAATTCCTCGAACCACCCAGGGTCACCCATGCTTGTCTGAACCGCCTTCAGTTCAAATTGAGGGTCAACCTCCATTAGAATTCTGCGCACCGTGGGCCAACGCACGTAGCACACAGACCTTGTTCGCCCTTTGCTGTTTGCCTTGCCGTCTACACGAACGAACACCTCTTCCAAACCAATAGGCTGACTAAGAATGTCGTTCATGTTGGCTGTTGTTACGAAATGCTTCTCTGCTTCTTTCTCACTCATGTCTAACCTCCCTTTTTTGATGGTAATTGGATTATACACTCCCACTCAACAATAGACAAGCCTATACTGCCAGGATTGTATCGAGGGCGTCTGTGTCGTCTAGTTGCGGGGTCATTCCCCCTTCACCAAGCACCCGAACCCGTACAACCGAATCCAATACCCTTCGCGTCTGGTCGTCAAACGCTCCTTCCCCAACCAGAACCCCAACAGCCCGAAAGTTCATTTCCTGCTTCACCTTGCAAAGCTCCGTTGCGTAACTGCTGTTAATGTCACACTCACCGTCTGTGATGAAAACCAAATCACCTTTCAAGAATTCGGACGATCGCAAGATCTCGATTGATTCAACAAACGGCTTCTTGAAATCTGTCCCCCCGTTATAGAATGCCTCTACCATGTGAATCACATCGCGCATTGGCATCTTTCCTGTGGGCCATACCATTTTCTCATATTGGTCTATGGAGGAGAACCGAATTGCCGCCAAAGCCCGCTTTTGTTTTCTCGCCAACTGAGCCAGTGCCAAGAACACCGCCTTTGCCCATAGGTTCTTCACACCATCCATCGACCCCGATTCATCCATAGCTACCACGATTGGTCCTTTGCCCTTCGGTAACTTCATTTTCAGTTCGTATTGCAACAACGACCCTTCGACATACCGTCGCCGCCAGTCTTTCTTCAGTATTGGGTGTCGTAGCTTACTTAGTCCATTTGGAAGCATTCTTGCGATGTCGCGCCCTACCCCCACATTAACTATCTCTCCGGCTTCGTACTCTGTCTTCTGTGCTTGAACCCTCTGTGAAATTATCCTCATCCGCCCCAACATGTATGCTATCTTCTTAAAGTCGTCTTTTTGTAGCAACTTTTGTGCAGCCTCTAGTTTGTCCGCCCACCCGGTAGGAACGTCCGGTCCATCCCCGTCCCCCCAACCTTCGTCAAGCATTGCTAAGGCTCCTTTTCCTTCGTCTACGTCCTTCTCTGCTGCTGCTGCTACCTTCCTCAGCTTAGTTCGCATCGACTGTTTCATTGATTTGATCTTCTTCTTTACATTCTTCATCTTGTCCATCGCAGCCTCTTGTTTGGGGGTATCGGTGGATTCATCGTATTCTTTCTGTGCTTGTTTTCTCGCTTCTTCTGCTTGTTCTCTTTCCTCTTTGTACTTGCGATATACCTCAAGAACCGCAGGGGCAAGCGACATCATCCCAAGAGCTGTTCCAACCTTGTCCAATGTCGTTACTTTGTGCAGGGTGGCATATTCGGTTGTCTTCATTATTTCCTGAATCACTTCATCATTGATTTTGAATTCAGGGGCCAGTTTCTTGGAGCGTACAGGGGCGGGCTTGTACAGCATACTGAACGTGTCTTGAACCAGTGGCGCACCTGTGGCCCCTATGTCGGCCGCATCGTGTAGTATGTCGCTTATCGGTTCACTCACACTACAAATTCCCTGGAACTCCCTGATGTCAAACATATCTGTCTTGAGCGAGAACCAGTCCCTGCGTTTATCCCGCACACGTTTCATTGAATCCAACACATGTTTGTTCATGTCTATTCTCCTTCGTCCATGCCAATGTCGTAATGTGCGTCCATGTCTGCGACAACGAACTTGCTTTTCGTGAATCTCATTGTCCATGCTTTTAAATCGCTGTACAGCAATGCGAACACCGCAAGCTGCTTAGTAAACACAACCATATCATTCACGATCGTGGCTGGGTCTTTTGTGGCATTCATCCTCATTTTCAGGCGTTCTCGCTGAAACTGAAATCTACTGCTTGGAAGATCAAAGTCCTTCACTTCTAGTACAAGTGCCGTAAGCCAACAGTGAGCATTTGCATCTACTAAGAACTCCACCTCCGATAGAGGGAACATCTCGTCATTCTGGTTCATGTTCTTTCGTGTGTCGAGAGGCCAGAAAACCAACGCAGGATAGTTCGTACACTTCTCACCAAACTCGAATCCAGTGGTCAGAAATGTACGATCACTTAACGGGTTCCCCCTCATTGCTTCTCTGGCCTTGAACAGACACCCCTTGTAAGCCTGAGCCAGTGGGCCGTCAATAGCTTTCGCCGGAAGACGACCATAGTAGTGTCTACTAGGCAGGTATACTGTCATGACCTTCCGGCTTTGCTTGTTTCAGTATTCGATACGCTGACAAGTCTTCACCCAGGGCTATCTCAACCACACGCCGATTCGCTGCCTTTGCTTCGTCTGCCGCATGAGCGAGTTTAGACACATCATGTCCAACGGCTAATTCCTCTCGCACCAAATCGTTGATCTCTGATGTAAGTGTTTTCAGCTTTACGTTAGCCTCCGCCCCTAGTTGTGGATTTAGTGTCGGGTTTAATGAACCGTCTTCCAGATAGAGAGTGTTATGTTCAATCTCCGAAATCGTATCAAGGTAATCCAGGGCCATTGCCGCCATCGGGTTCGCAACCTCCGATACCAACCTGTCCACCGCACGTCGTTGTTCTGCGGTATCCCACATGATATGCGCAAGGATTGACAAGTCTTCCTTCACCGCGGCATCCCGCTCGTACAATACCGCCCGCGCCTGTACCATTCGCAGTGCGTTCTTCCACCGCCTATCCGATGGTCTTAATCCAGCAGTTAGTAACTTTGCCCTGATCTCCATCATGCCGTCTAAGACGGTCTGATTAACCTTGACCGCAGGTATTAGTAGTCTTGCTTCCCTAAGCTCCTTGGCGGCTATGCTGGCGTCACCAGGGGCATGACTGGCGGTCTCCAGTACCATGCTTAGGAACTCGGCGGAGGATTGTATTGGTGGCAACACGTATCGAAGTAGCATTCTGTCGTACAACGCCGACAACGATGGATCTTGCGGGGTTTCGTTTGATGCTCCTACCAGAATCTCCCATGGAACATGTGTGGCCCCTCCGTCGTTGTAGAACTTTCGTTCGTTTAGTACCGTCAACAACGAGTTCAAGATACCAGCCGATGCCTTGAAAATCTCATCAATAAACACGACATTTGCTTCTGGTAACTTCCCGGTCGTCACCCGTGTGTAATGATCGTTCTCCAACGCTGTCAAACTGATCGGGCCGAATAGCTCTTCGGGTGTACTGAACTTCGTGAGGAGCCACTCGAAATACTTAGGTGATCCGTCAACCCTCTTGCATAGATCGTTGACTAGCAACGACTTAGCTGTGCCAGGAGCCCCCAAAAAGAATACAGTGCTCTTTGACATCAGCGCCACAAGAAGACCCATTAACGGTTCTTGTCGTTCCTTGTGAAACTGTAACAATTCATCTCTAACCGTACGGAATAACATCTTACACCCCCCAACCTATTGCCTTGCTTGCCGTTACCGCAGCAGCACCACCAATCTGCTTTTTCCTTTCAAACATTACCTTCGAGTAATACTTCCCAATCTTCCCTTGAAACCATGGAGACCCCACTGTGGCAAACCTCCACTTACTTAAAAGCTGTTCATAGGTTGCCCCGTCGATCCACGCCTTCCTCTCTTCGTAAGTCATCAGCCCTCCTTCTTCTTACGCCACTGGGCATAATCGTACAGCTCGGACACATCCACTCCCTTTTCCTCCATGAACGCCATGAACGCGCCATCTGGAAAATCCGCAGCCACTGTATTCCACACGTCAATCTGGATCATTCGTTCTTCGTGAGGATCAACCATCGCTTCTCCTTTCACAGTGGTTCGTCTTTCTGTTCGCTTGTCCAAGAATCCCATCGGTCTTGTTCGTTGGTTAAAACGAACTCTTGTCCCGTTTCCTTACAGATTTTCCGCGCATTCAAAAGCCACTCTTTCTCCTCCGTGAACAACTCTCCCGGTCCTGGTGTACTGTGTTGAAACCGAGCCAGTATAGAACCGTACTTGGCAAACGAGAATGAATCACGTATCGCTGCTTCCTCGAGCAAATAGAACTTCAACAAGATCTCGGCGGCTAAACGGAAATAGCCCTCCTGTTCGGCTTTGAAGTGTCGTTGTGCGTGATTTGGTGCTGTAACCCACAACCACGGACTAAACAACCCAACCAACGCCTGTGGTTCCTTGCCCAGCACTCCCAACCTTGTTTCCTTACCACGGGCCAATAAGTGGAAGTTCTGTTCGGCTTCTTCCACCTCCCATAACAACTTAGACCCGTTATCATACCGATCGAAGAATTTCCTGATCCACGGTTTACCCAACGTCATGGATTTATCCTCCCCTGTACAGTGTTGTCCACACGTGTGGACGGTCGTTGTGGTTTCACGTTACCCTGTTGAAAATCGCTCATGCTTAACCTCCTCTCTGTTTGATGGTAGACGGATTATAACACAGATAAGTTGAAAAGTCAAGCAGTATCGGGGCTGAAGGGTAGAATGGGGAGGGGGTAACACTTAACAAAGCGGAAGGGGTGCGGGGAAGTAGCGTGAGCCCTCTTTGTACGTACCCCTTTGGAGGATCGGGGGTTCGAGAGACACAGAAAGAGAAAACTAGAAATGCAATGAGAGCGGAAGCGAATCAGACTCCCGCCCTCATCTTGTAAGGAGGTAAAGCTCGGAACGTTTCGGGACCTTAAAGC
>Ga0222701_1000435_pt1 | contig 15567 bp, 20 predicted proteins | sample AntAcemetage1502_FD_179825 | JGI IMG/M metagenome (GOLD analysis project Ga0222701, IMG submission 179825) | Saline water microbial communities from Ace Lake, Antarctica - #1502 | ecosystem: Environmental > Aquatic > Non-marine Saline and Alkaline > Saline | place: Antarctica: Ace Lake... | reverse complement strand
GGCGACCGAGGACTTCTCGGACAAATATCAGGAACTCACCCTGGGCGATTACGACTATGCCGTGAGAAAGATCCGCGATCAGGGGAATGCTTACGAGCGAGCCGGATCTGATCATGTGCAGGTGGAGAAGTGGGTCTCGGCGGAAATAGGGAAACTGGTTGATTCTCAATCGCAAGATAAAATCAAAGCCGACGAGGACTATGCCAAAGAATCCACCCGGATCTACGAGCGCCTGGTGGACGACGTGAACAAGAACGCCCTGAGCGAATATCAATACAAGGGCAATCTCCTGGATAAGCAATACAGCGAATATAAAAATCATCTCGTGTCTCTCGGCAGACAAAACGAAACCTACGCCGATGGCGTAAATCTGCTCGACACCTGGCTCGCCGGCGAAAAAGCAAAGCTTTGGGATGAGGAGGCTCGTAAGCATGGGGGTGTCCTCGACACTATGAAGGTGGCGTGGAGTGACTTCTCCAGAGATAACATGAATACCTCACAGACGATGTACGATGGATGGACTCAGATCATGACAGGAATGAAATCCAGCATGACTGACATTCTTGTAGCCGGCATGAAGGGTGACTGGGACGAGATGGCAAGTTCCTGGGAATCCCTTTGGGATAACATGCTGGATATTGTTATACGGACAGTCGCTGCGATGTTGGTAGAAGCGGCTGCTGTGGCTGCCATTGGTTTTGTCACCGAGATTGTTGGCGGATTGTTTGCTGCAAAGGGAATTTGGGAAGTGCCAAAAGGAAAAGGTCAAGATACGATCCCAGTCTGGACTCGCCCCGGAGAGATGATCCTTACTCCAGAGATGGGAGAGAAGATTCGTGCTGGAGTCGCAGAGGGCGGTTATAGTGGTGACTTTGGTGGTTTAGGGGAAGCAATGCGAGCGAGTACCGGTGTCCAAGATACGGCTGTTATGGAGGCGCTGGCTAAAGGGACAGCTCAGACCTATTCAATTATCGGAGGAGCTGGATTAGGCTTAAATCTCAGTGGATTGATCAGTGGTTCTAAGTTTGCAGAGGTTATGATGAGTCCAGAGGTACTGGGTACTTCTATATTAACTGGTGGAGTACCCGCTGTAGGAAGAGAAATTCTTGGTGTGGCAAATATGCCGGGTATTGAAGGAATGCCGGGTGATTTCGGTTGGGATGACATAGGAGCATTGCTGGGATATGTCGGACTGGCTACGTTAGGAGTCCCCGGTGTGATAGCAGGTATTGTCGGGCAAACGCTTGGTGCCTATCTGGGGGACTATTTTGGGGATGCTATCGATATGCGGCAGAATGAACCGATGCTTGATGCGTATGAAGATGTATATAGTTCCAGAAGAAATGCGCATGCAGCGGCTATGGCTTCTATAGCGACCGGCCTTTCGATACATAGTTATCCGGGATTGTATTCACCTATGCAGCAAGCTATTGGAGGATATTATGGAGTAGATCCCGGAAGTGTATCTCCCGGATTGGGTTACGCTTCGGCGGCTACGTACGGTCCCGGCTTTGCAGGTTTTGGAATGGAAACAAGCCCCGGTTTTGAAAGTGGTGCTTATAGTGATCCCAACTGGGGTGGTGGCGGCGATGGATTGAGCAGTGGCGGGTTTGGAGGATTTGGAGGTCTTGGCGAAGGACTTGGCAGCACCGGCGGATGGGGCGGTGACGATGGCGATGATGGTGGTTTCTGGAAATATGGTGGTATCGCTCGCGGCCCTGCATCCGGACATCGAGAAACGCTGCATGGTGATGAGGCTGTGGTCCCGCTTTCCGGAGGCAGGAGTATTCCAGTGGAAATGCGAGGCGGCGGCCCTGGTGGCGGCACAACAATACATCTCAACGGCCCGCTGGTATCGATCGAGGGCGACAACCACGTCTTCGACGACCAGTTCATCGAGAAACTGACCCGCGAGGTCCGGATCGAGCTGCGTAATCTTGAGGAGTTGAGACACTAATGGGCAACTGCAGATTTTTATATCAGAATGAAATAACGGCGGCTTCTCAGATAGCCGTATCATCGTCATTCTATGGCGTGATCGGTGGCATTTATACCGAGCAGCTCGGGTCCGCCTCGGTCCAGAACGGCGGCCTCTATTCGGCCAGCGAAGACCTGGGCTATGTCGTAGAGATTGACGGTGTAGGCGGCGGGCAGGAAGTCACCCAGGCCACCTTCAAATGGTCGGACGACGATGGCCAGACCTGGACCGAGACCGGCGTGGCCACCCAAACAAGCGCTTATGAGATGTCCAACGGAGTGACAATACAATTTGCATCCGGCACTGGAGACGATTTTGAGCTGGGCGATAAGTGGTCATTTATTTGCAAGAATAATTACGGCAAGCAAAAGCTCTTCGATCTCGACCGCGATTTTGTCTGTCGCTCCAGAACCCTCGATGATCCAAACGCGATCACACTGACTTTTTCCGAGGCAAAGAACATCAAAGCCCTGGCGATCTTAGACCATAACCTGTCATCCACGGCTGTGATCACGCTTATGGGCAATACGAGCGACGCATGGGGCGCGCCGGCATATTCGCAGGTGATAGCATGGAACTCGAAAAAGATCGGTTATTACCTCGACCAGACATACCGGTACTGGCGGCTACAGATATCAGACCAGCTGAACACCGACGGCTATATCGAAATCGGCGAGTTGTATCTCGGCGATTATTTGGAACCCGGCAATAACTACAGCTATGGGTGGGATCAATCAACCTCCGTCTTTGAGACGGCGGCAAAAAGCAGGGCCGGAGTTGGGAAGAAATCGCTGGACTACCTGCAGGAGAGTTTCCAGATTACCTTCGATCGGATCCCGGAGACGGATATCGACTCGCTCCTCTCCATGCTCAGAGCAATCAAAAACGAGGCGACGCGGATGGTTAAGCCGGCCTGGTTCTTTCCAGAAGGCGCCGGAGACGCGAACAACTTTTACCTTGTCAACATTGACAAGATTTTAAGCCGAGAGGCAATGTTTCTTGATCAATTCACGATCGCGGTAGATCTGTCAGAGGCGGTGAAATCGAATGTATAAGAAATCACTGGCCTTTTCCAAAAGTCAGGACGCCGGGAATCCGGAGCTGACAATCTGTCGAATAACCAATTCGGCTGGCTTGAGGATATTCTCCGACCGTATGCCGCCGGACAATGTCCGCCTCGACACGGATGCCGTGCTATATGACGGCACATACACATACAACGGCGATATAACCTTCGGCAGCAACATGGAGAACGTCCTGGATTATGGAGGCAGGGTACTGAGCTGGGGCCGCCTGCGCGAGACACTCACTCCTGATTCCGGCGACCTGACTCTGAGCCAGAAAACGCAGGAGATCTCGACCATGCAAATCGTGTTGAATAATGCCGACAGATACTTCTCGAAGCTCCTGGGCAGGGAGAACATGATCTCCGCAGTGATAGAACTGCTTGTCGGAACCGGAGACATATCGAGGGATGAGTTCCTGGAGCAGCTTACCGGCATAGTGTCGCGTTTTACTTTGACCGACGAGAAACTTACCCTCAAGATCAGGGCGGTGTAATAATGAGCACCAATCTCCAAGACACATACAGCCTGGGCCGGGCGTGGCGATACGCAAACCCGCGCATGCCGACCGATTACCTCCCCGCCGTGTATGGCGATATAAAGGGCGGCAACTATGGCCTGTGGAACTGCCCCTGCATCGACACGGTCAACTTCTATTACCTTATCGCGGATCATACCATCCTGAGCGCCGGAAACGGCAACGACTTTACGGTTTATAATTACGCTAACGTGGCGATTGATTCCGCAGGATACACCATTGTCGATGACCACACGGATGAAAATGGGGCGCATGTTGCCATAATCAATTTTACTGATGATCAAGCGTTAAATGAACTGATATCAATTCGCTGTAAAGGCAAGAACGATGGCGCCGCGCTGATAGAAAACCCAGTTACAATCCTGGAAGATTTTGTCGTCAACCTCGCTGGCGGAGCCTCTGCGGATTTCGATGCCTTCGCCCTGCAAAAAGCGAAAGACGTCTGCACAGATTACAAGGCCGCGGGCCTGATCACCGGAGACAGCTCTATCGGGACCACGCTGTCGGAGATCCTCTATTCATTTCACGGCGAATGGTGGAAGAATCACCAGGACAATATTGTCATCCAGATGAACACGACCGACCAGGTGTATGCCTGGAAGGGCGAGCTCCTGGAGCGAAACATAAAGAAACTGTCCGCCACACGCGATGAAAAAAACCTGTGTAATATTGCGGAAGTTCAATATGCCTGGAATTATAGATTATTCAAATACGAGGAGGGTGATGACGGCAGTTCTACCGCGGATCAGCTAAGCCGGAACGTCCACGGCGACAAGATCAAGACCTTTGATTTTAAGTGGTGCCGTGACGCGACCACGATCGCGGCGGTGCAGGCGATAATCATCAACCGCCTGAAGGACCCGATATGGATGATCCGGTTCGATGAGGTCACACTGCGAAACCTGCATTTTGAGAAGGGCGATTTTGTTCTGCTGAATCATTCCACGCTCTACGATACAGCGCAGCTCCCCTTCGCGGATCGGATAGTCCAGGTGCTGACAAAGGTAACGGCCATCAATGACAAAACGATAAACTTTGAGCTTATCGACAAGGGCGTGTCTTATCATTCGCTCAGCGAGTCTGTGGCGGAGATTGTCAATATCACGGAGGTTATCGCAAAGAGCGTCACAAAAAACGTGGCAGAGCAGCTGGCCGTCACGGAGACCATTGCAAAGAGCGTCACGAAAAGCCTGACAGACGGTGTTTCGATTGCCGAGACTATATCGAAATACATCGAGAAAGGTACAATAGAGGAGATCATCAATATCACGGAGGTTATTGCAAAGGGCGTTACAAAAAACCTGGCGGAGAGCGTTGCGGTTAGCGAGGTCATCGCGAAAGAAATAACAAAGGCGGTTTCTGAAGGAGCCTCGATTTCCGAAGTGATAACAAAATACATTCAGAAAACCGCTCCGGAAAGTCTCGCGATTTCCGAGCAGGCAATCTTAAACGATTTCAGATATGACGGAATACATTATTACAATGGATCTTTCGCGTGTGGCGAAGATTACACTGTGCTTTGAAAAAGACTATAACGGTAATGAAAGGAGCATTAAAATGATAAAAGAAACGATAAAGATCACTGGTAAGGTAAAAATCGAGTTATTCGGTCCCGATGGCGGGCTGAAGGATCTGCGAGAGATAAAGAATCTAATTGTTACAGCTGGACTCAATCATATTGCTGACCAGATGTCTGATCAGGGTGAGGATGTCATGTCACATGTCGCCATCGGCACCGGGACAACGGCGGCTGCTGTTGGCAATACTGCGCTGGTGACGGAACTCGATCGCAATGCCCTGACATCGAAAACGCAGGCCACTAAAACAGTGACGTACATAGCAGACTGGGCAGCGGGAGATGGCACTGGCGTGATCACAGAGGCTGGGATACTCAACGCAGCCGCCAACGGAACCTTGTTGACGCGGATCGTATTCGCGGCGGTAAATAAACTGGCCAACGATGCGCTGCGGATCACCTGGGTGCATACATACGCCGCGGTATAATAGGAGGGGATTAAAATGGCCACACCAGACTGGATTAATTATGACGAGAAAGTAGTTGGAGAAAACCACGGCAGCCTTGCAGACGTAGCGAACCGGCCAGCGAAGGCAATCCACGCGAATATGCTGGCAGAGCATGATGCAGATGGCAAGCACACATTCGCTTCGTCTTCCGTCGCCGATGAAGGCTCCGTCACCCTTGACACAGGCAAAACCGGACGCGGCTGGGCGATGGCCGGGGACAACGAGGAATATATCAACTTCCGATTCACGGCGGCGGGCGTTGTTACGATAATAAGCAATTCAGCCAACGCTATCAATACAGACACGGACGGATTCCTCTGCGTCTATGACGCCGGTGCGGGAATCGCAATCAAAAACAGACTGGGCGCGACCAAGATAATCCGGTACGTCGTCCAATACAGCGCATAGGAGGCGATCATGAGAGGCTACCCGAAATACATACCGACGAAGCAGGACTACATCAACCTGCTGGCAATCCCGGAGCACAAGGCGCGTGCCCTGGGCGACCTGGAAGGGCTCTATGCTGACGACGACACGCTCATTATGACGACTACAGAGCTGATCGATCCCAGGGACCCGATGTCCGACTGGAAACAGGAGCTAAAGCCGAATCCGTCACCGCTCTGGAAGCAGAAGGGCTTCGCTGACCGCACGGAACTGGCGAAGATAATCAAGGCGAATGGAGGTACGATATAATGACAAATCGACTGGTCACACAAATAGCATCACAGAACTCAGACCTCGCCGCGATCCTGGCGAACATGAACCTCAATCCAAAAAACACCCTCGTGGAATACAAGTCCGCGACGGTGGTCACGGTAACGGGCTCCAACGTCATGGGGCTCAACCTCAACAGCAAATGGTGGGTGCTGGATACCGACTTTGACCTCGACCTTGATGCCGATCTCGACACGGGGGCGAAGGCCCACGGCACCGATTATTATGTCTACCTCTGCGACGATGGCGGCTCGCTGGTCGGCCTGCTCTCGGCGGCTACAACCTATCCCGCGGGCTACGATGCCAACACATCGCGCAAGATCGGCGGGTTCCACTATGGCCGCGTCCGCCTTGTGAATGCAAACTGGATACCACTTGATGTGACAAATGGCGCTTACGGCGCTGGCTGGGAGGATGATGTATCGTCGGCGATCCTCTCAAACTCCGTCTGGGATCTCAAAAACCGTCCGACCTGCGCACCGGAAGGCATGGCGAAGGTTGGCGGAATCTGGGTGGATATATATCTGGCATCCGTCGATGACGCGATAACACTGTCAACGGGGAAATTACTCACCGGCACGACGAAGTCAATCTATAATGCCAATCCCCTCACCGGAACGGAATCACTCAACTGGTACCATTTTAACGAGCTGGCGAAGCGGACAGGCAAACGCATGATGTCACTGTCCGAATGGCTCCAGGGTGCAGAAGGAAGTCCCCAGGGAAACGACGGAGACAATGTCAATGCCTGGTCATATACGAGTAATGCCGGTCGCAATCCCGCCGGCACCGTCGTCAACGCTGTCAGCGCATACAATCTCTGTGATTGCGTGGGAAATGTCCTGGAGTGGCTGGATGAATTTATGCTCGATCCCAGTCAGGTAACTGGTGGCTGGCAGGACTCCATGACGGGCCAGGGTGTCGGGCAGCTGTATATGTACGGTGCTACCTCACTGCATGCCGTCCTTGCAGGCGGCATCTGGCCCAACGGCGTGAACGCCGGTTCCCGGTGTGTGGGCGTGAACAACTATCCGTGGCGCGTGAGCACGAACCACGGGTGCCGCTTCGCCTGTGACTCTCTGTAATCTGATATCTGGGAATCTGTTTTAATGGAAAATCTTGTAATCTATCAGAAGGTATATGATCTCATGATTTATTTGTTTCCAATCATAGACAGGTTCCCGAAATATGAAAAGTTTGTTCTTTGTACACAGGTCAAAAACTGCATTATCGATATAGCGCGGCGCATTATCCGGGCGAATAAAAGCCGGAGCAAGCGGCCACTGCTGTACGATATCGATGTGTCAATCGAAGAATTGAGGATGCTGATCAGGTTTTCCCATGACAGGAAATATCTGTCTCATAATAGTTATGCGGAGACAAGCAAACGGATCAACGAAATAGGCCGCCTTCTGGGCGGCTGGATGAAGTCTCTGGGTTGAGGGCGCTGCAGGCGGCAACTGGAACAACGGCGTGAACGCCGGTTCCCGGTGTGTGAACGTGAACAACTATCCGTGGAACGTGAACACGAACAACGGGTGCCGCTTCGCCTGTGACAGTGATAATATTATAGATCGAAGAAATTACGGTTTCTCCGGCAGTGACTTTTCAAAGTCAGGCTCTCAGTCCGTGCCGCAAGGCAAAATATATAAACAGGCCCGCGATGGCAAGTAGGAAACGAAAGCTATCGCAGGCCACACTCTTGTGAGATCATATATGGCGAAAACATACGGTGGGCTTTATCCCCGGATATACAACTTCGGCAACCTGTTTCTGGCATACCAGAAGGCCCGGAAGGGGAAACGATACAAAGAGAACGTCCTCGCCTTCAGCTGCCACCTGGAAGAGAACCTGATCCAGATCCAGAACGAGCTGATCTGGAAGACATTCACGCCTGGCCGATGCAACACCTTCTATATTTATGAGCCCAAGAAGAGGCTGATAACCGCCGCGCCATTCAGGGATCGGGTTCTCCATCACGCGCTTTGTAATATTGTTGAGCCTATATGGGAGTCCCGCTTTATCGCAGATTCCTATGCGTGCCGCCCGGGCAAGGGAACACATGCCGCGGCAGACAAACTGACCGCACTTTTGAGACGCTGCAAACGCAACTGGGGCCGCGTCTACTGCCTGAAAGCCGACATATCAAAATACTTTCCCTCGATCGATCACGACACCCTCAAGCGATTATTACGAAAGCGCATCGCCTGTCCGGAAACGCTATGGCTTTGCGACGTTATTATTGATTCGACCGGCTCTGATACTGGTGTCCCGATCGGCAACCTGACAAGCCAGCTCTTTGCCAACGTCTACCTCCACGAGCTGGATGAGCTTGTCAAGTACACGCTTCGCGAACGGTTTTATATTCGCTACATGGACGACTTCATTATCCTGGCGCCGGACAAAACGCACCTGCATCACGTCATAAATGATATCGCGGACTATTTACAACATAGTTTAAGGCTGCAGTTGAACAGGAAAACACAGATATTCCCCGTCGAAAGCAGGGGTATAGATTTTCTCGGGTATCATACCTGGGCGACACATCGACTATTGAGGGCATCCAATGCAAAACGTGCAAAGCGGAAGATCCGGACACTACAGAAACTTTACCGGGGAGGGAAGATAACCCCGGACAGAGTCATTGTAGCTGTCCAGAGTTGGGTTGCGCACTGCAAACACGCGAACACATACAGGCTGAGGAAGAAAGTGCTGGAAGGCATTACGCTGAAACCGAAGTGCTCATCTACTGTTCAAGGTGTGCCGGATACAGAAGGCGTGACCACGTAGTCATTTTCATGCTCTGTTTATTCTGTAAAATCGGCAGGCTACAAAGGGGTCAAATAACTTTTAAATTTATTTCAGTTTTCGGGTATTTTTTCCTTGACACAAGCACTGCTTTCCTTTATGACTACTTGTAAGACAATCTAAATACTAACCAAAGGTAAGACATTATGAAGAAATCGAAACGAGCTGTCAACAAAAAACTGGCCGGTGCTTTGATCGGTTATGCCCGATCGAGCTATCAGAACCTGGCTGGCCGCATGGAGCCTCCGGTCAGCCGACCGATGATTAGCCAGATCATGCTCGATGCAACCTGTAACGAGCGGCTGATGAACCAGGTGACGGAGATTCTCCGGCCGGCGGCTGCGGCTCTGATGGGTGAACTTTTCAATCTCGTCAATGGGGCGCGATCTGCCCCGGATCTGCTCGATGTCCTTTTCCCTCCTGTTTGTGTTGATCCTGAATCAATTGGTCTACCAGTAACAGAGGGAAATCATAATACTTTGCTTGAAAAAAAGGGGGAAAGAAAAGATGGGAACAATAGAGATTGTGCAGGATAAGATTACGGTGGTTCTTAGCATGTGGTGGAGGGGGGTATTATGAAAGAGGCAAGTGTGTATTACGCGAACCGAGCATTGCATCACATCGCGTCTTTGATGTTCCATTTGTGGGACGAGGATGCAGTGTTTGTATTGCAAGCAGACATTGACGAGATCAAAGAGAACCTGGACGAGATCAAAGAGAACCTGGAATAGGTTATGACCTGGCAGTCCCGGTTGTGACCATTGCTGGGCGGCAAGTATGGCACACAGATTTGCGAGTTTGTGATCTTTACAGTTGGACAGAATCCAACAGAGCCGGAGGCACCATCAATTCTGTTTTCGCATTTCGTTATAACTTTCCGACCAGTATCAACAGGCCTCCCCGTGCTTGTGGTCCTTTCGACGACCCCGGCTCCATACGGTTTCCGTTGGAGCTTATGGAGCTGGCACGGAAGAAGGAAGAGGCGCGCCAGGCCCGAATATTACGCCGGAAACGCGGCGGGGGCCAGTTGGTTCTCTATGGACAGGGACAATAAGGTCGGCCCGGGGATGCCGTTAAACTCCCCTTCATAGACTCCTCCTTACAGGGGCCCGCCGGGAGCCTCGGCGCAAGCGGAATCTCGGTTATAAATATGGGTGTCGATCATGATTAAACGATTTCAAGGCTACATCGAGAACGAGTCCTGGGATGAGAACCTCAGAGAAGCTGATGACTGGCTGACTAAATTCTGTTACGCGGTCATGATTCTGGCTGTGCTTTATTTCGGCGGCGGCTATCTGCACGCGTGGATGACGGGGGTTTTTCAATGAGAATTCTGCTCGCGGCCCTGATCGTCCTATGTATCCCAACGATCCTGTATCCCCTCGGCATTCATCCGGCGCTGCCATACTCGCTGTCGGATCTGGTCCGGGAGGAATACATGACCGAGGTCTGGCAGGAAAAGGCACGCCAGGCTTATCACGGAACGGGTTATCGGATTGAATGGATCAACGGCAAGGAATATTTCCGGAGAGACGGCCAGTGGTGCAGATACAAAATCCCGGCCGACTGGCAGATGGAGGGGTAGGATGAGCGGGAAACGCGATAAAAAGATTCGGAAAGCCGGCGAGCGCTATGGCCGACTTCTGCCGATGACGAGTCTGACAAGCTTGTCTCTCGGGAAGCGTCTGAAGGTAGCCTGGCGAATCGTAAGGACAAAGAGTCGGAGGGTGGCATAATGTTCATCATCGTATTTGTAATAGCGTTTGTGGTCGGCCTCATCTTCGGCGCGGGACTGTGGGATATGACACAAGACAGATCCAAAAGGAAATGGCATGCGATACCATATAATCATGAACATCGCGGGCGAGATCTATGATCTCTATCGAATGGCACCGGACCCGGATCGGGCCGAACTCCTGGCACGGATCTCGGTCGCGAAAGAAAAGGGGCTGATTCCATCGCCCTGGTCGGTGAATCCATCCGATATCCGGGTCCAGGAAGCCCCGGGGCGTGAATCCATCCATGCTTAGGTATGGCCCGGGGCGTGAAAGTCCAGCACAGAGCGATTGTGTGCGTTGTTTTATTCAGAGATATCAGACCGTTATAATGAAAGGAATGTTTATGCCAGAATCCACAGCGAACGTCGACAATCCGCTTTATGCCGAACTCGATCGGCTGCGAGGTATCGTCGGTGAACAGGTCACCGAGATCTCTGATCTGAAGGATGAGATCAACTCGCTCATCAAACCCATAAGCGAATACGAAGAGCACGGCGCGTCGATCGGGGCGATGGTGGCTCTAAAACAAAAGGCCTATGGAGACAGCTTTGGCAAGGCGGGCGATGTCTTGCGGATACTCTATCCTGGCGGGATCACCCCGGAGCAATACGATGACCTCCTTTCTGTAGCCAGGGTCGTCGACAAGCTCTTTAGAATCGCGACAGACAAGGACGCCCTGAGCGAGTCTCCGTACCGTGACATCGCTGGCTATGGGATCCTCGGCACGGTGAAAGGAGAACACAATGGGAGTGGCGCGGCCGAAAATCAAGGATGAGGTCCACTACAAAAAGGGTCTGACCTGGGCATACTGTTCTCACTGCAACCACTTTGTCCGGGACTACCAGGTACAAGGCATCGGCGCTGGGATCGCCAGAACCGAACCACGCTGCGACATTATCGGCCTGAAAGACGGCCGTGGATACCGGATTAACCCGGCATACATCTGTGACTACTGGGACAACAGCAACCATATGAAGCGATACAGGGATGAATTTTTATGATGACACGGGAAGTTTATAGCCGAACAGAATCTAAAAGAGAGAACACCGCTGTCCGTCTGCTCTCTCTTGTATCTCTTTTCAATAGATTCAATACAAGTATCTATGGACCTCCCTGCGTTTTGGGTCCTTTCGGGACCTTGTCTCCTATGCGGTTTCCCCCAGCGCGGAAATTGCCTGCACATAAATTCATGTTTCGGTTGGAAATTTGGAAAGCGTCAACATTGAGGTTGGTCTATGAGTGATTCGGATGGGACAGGCGGCAAGGCCACTTCTGTGGATGATATTAAACGGCAAGTCCAGGAGCGCATCGATGAGGAGACCGCGCAGGCTCCGGCCACGGCTCCTGATTCCGGACCGAAGATTGACAGTAAATTTATTAGCGATTGTATCTTTGCGAACGCCCTGGGCGATGGCACGATGTACGCGACTCTGTTCCGCGATAAACTTCTCTACTGTAAAAACATGCAGGAGTGGTTTGAGTGGACCGGCCACCGCTGGCAGCGTGATATTATGGGACGATCGCTCGCCGCTGTCGAGCTCGTAGTGCAGCAATATCTGGGAGAATATAAACGGCTCGCCGGGGAGATTGCCGGGGTTGTGGTTGATGGCGATGATGAAGGCCAGGCGAAGGTGAAGAAGCTCAGAAAGTCACAACACGACCTGCTCAACCGGGCAAGCAAGCTCCGGGACGATCGCCGCCGGACCGCCTGTTTGAAATTCGCACACACGATCACGGATCCCCTGGCCATCACCGGCGACGAGTTCGATCAGAAGCCGAAGCTCTTTCCCTGCGCGAACGGTGTCATCGATCTCGTGCGCGGGACGCTTATCGATGGCCGCCCCGGCGACTATCTGTCGATGGCCAGCCCGGTTGATTTCAAAAGCATCGATGCACCCGCGGTCCTCTGGGAGAAAACGCTACTCGAGATATTCAGCGGCGACGAGGAAATGGTGGCATATATTCAGCGCCTTTTCGGGTATGCCATGACCGGTCTGGTCCACGAGAAGGTTTTCCCGGTGTTCTACGGGAAGGGCGGCTGGAACGGCCGGAGCCTGATCATTGAGACCATCAGCTACGTCATGGGATCCCTCGCCGGGTCTATTCCCTCTGAAATGCTTTTATCCTCGAAATACGTCAAGGCCTCATCCGGACCATCGCCCGATGTCATGAGTCTCAAGGGAATGCGCTTGACCTTCGCCTCTGAGACCGACGAGGGCCAGAAGTTCAGCGCTTCGAAAGTCAAATGGCTGACCGGTAAAGATGAATTAAATGGCCGGAACCCTCACGATAAATATTCGACGCGGTTTCAGCCAACGCATAAACTATTCCTGATGACCAACTCACAACCCCAGGCGCCGGCAAACGACAAGGCCTTCTGGGAGCGGCTCCATCTGATCCCCTTCACCCTGTCATTCGTCAACCGGGATCCCCAGGACGCGACGGAGCGCCGAGCGATACTCGATCTTGATCAGCAGCTGCTGAAAGAGGCGCCCGGGATCCTCGCCTGGCTGGTCCGGGGCTGTCTGCTCTGGCAGAAACACGGCCTTAAACCGCCGCGCAAAGTCACCGACGCCACCGAGAAATACCGGCGCAACGAGGATCTCCTGGCAGACTTCATCGACGAGTGCTGCCTCCGGGAGCCGGGGGCGAAGGGCAAGGCCTCGGTTCTCTACGGCCGGTTTGTCTCCTGGTACCACGACAACATCGGTACCAAGGAACCATCCGGAACCTGGTTCGGCAAGCAGCTCAGCCAGAAATACGACAAGTCAAAGTCCGAAGGTTGCGTCATTTATATCGGGATCACGCTCACCGATTAGGGAGGGTTAGAGGGTTTATGGTGGTAAAACTTAACAAACGAAATGGAGTTATTAAAATGCACAGAGTTGTGAATAACGCTCCCTGTCTCCCCAACAGTCGCCAAGCATCCCCGGAAAAGGGAGGGTTTGCCCTCAGCGCGCCGGCGTCGGTAACTGTTAGGAACCATTCAGGGAAAGCCGTAGATACTTGGCTGGAATATCTGTGCTCAGGGAGGGTTAGACGGTTCTCCAACCTTTTCTTGGTGTTTCGTTTTTTAAAAAGCACATACATATAGTTATAGGGCTTAACTATCTAACTATCCATAAAGGCCCTTGGGAGGGGTATTATTATTATTAATAATATTAAAAAACATAATGATATTAAATATATAAAAAAAAGAAGAAAAAAGGGAGGGTTTGAGAGTTTTTCTGGAGGGTTTAAAAAGGCCTCCCTAAGCCTCCCCGAAAGGAGAATGTAACGATGAAAGACGTACTTAATGACTTCATCCAGGAGCGCTGTATTGTGGATCCGGACGCACGGGTAGTATTTCGGCAATTCTATGACAATTTTAGTTCCTGGTATCACGCTAACATGGGCAGAAAACAACCGGGCGCCGCCTGGGTAGGAAAGCGACTCGGCCAGAAGTACACAATGAATAAGGCAGAGGGCCGCATTATATTTATTGGGATCACACTGAACGATAATGAAGTTGATGAAAAATCATTACGCGTAATGATTCAAAAGAATATCAAAGCGGTCAAACAAACCATATTAGACTTGGATATCACAATCAACGATGATGATGACCGAGAGGCCCTTAAAATGACCAAATGGTTACTTAGTCAATTAAGGGGTCTTAATCGAATGATACTCATTGCCAGAAAACGAAACATTTCGATCGGCTAAACGTGAAGGTGTGGTAACCATGAACATCCTTGATCTGGCCCAGAAAAAAGTGAAGCTTCGGAAGGTCTCATCGACCAACGGCGGCGAGTGGCAGGGTCCGTGCCCTGGCTGCGGAGGTAATGATCGCTTCCATGTCTGGCCCGGGCAGAACCAGGGCGAGGGCAGCTACTGGTGCCGGGGGTGTGGAAAGGCCGGCGACACGATTCAGTTCCTGCGCGACTTTGAGGGGATGTCCTTCCAGGAGGCCTGCGATTATCTCAACATCGATGTGCCAGATCAGCCCCGGCAGTTTGGCCCGGCACAGCGCAGGATTGAACCAGTGGAATTCACACCGGCGGAGCACCAGTCTCCGACCGACCTGTGGCAGACAAAAGCGGAGGCGTTGGTAGTCTGGGCCCAGGGGCAGCTCCTGAAGAACGCCGAGGTCCTCTCCTGGCTCGCCGCGCGCGGGATCGACCGGGCCGCTGCAGAGCGGTACCGCCTCGGATGGAACCCCGGCGAAAAAGGGAAAGACCTTTACCGCGCCCGCACCGCCTGGGGTTTGCCGGTGATCACAAAAGACAACGGCCGCCCCAGGGTCCTCTGGATCCCTCGCGGCCTGGTGATCCCCGCGATCATCGACGGCACCGTTCACCGGGTCCGGATTCGCCGGCCGGAGGGAGAGCCTCGCTACTACGTCATCCCCGGATCCTCCGCTCACATCATGCACCTCGAGCCGCAGCGCCGGGCAGTTGTCATCGTCGAATCAGAACTCGACGCCGTCGCCATCGCCGCGAATAACCAGATCGCCGGCGCCGTAGCCGTCGGGACATCCCATGGGAAACCAGACGCCGCGGTTTACGACAGCCTCAGGGGATCCCTGCAGATCCTCAACGCGCTCGACTTCGACAAACCCGGATCCGCCGCTGGAAAATGGTGGGACGAGCATTTCGATCAGAACGACCGCTGGCCAGT
>Ga0222701_1000431_pt1 | contig 15658 bp, 23 predicted proteins | sample AntAcemetage1502_FD_179825 | JGI IMG/M metagenome (GOLD analysis project Ga0222701, IMG submission 179825) | Saline water microbial communities from Ace Lake, Antarctica - #1502 | ecosystem: Environmental > Aquatic > Non-marine Saline and Alkaline > Saline | place: Antarctica: Ace Lake... | reverse complement strand
AGTATCTTCGCCATACATACCAAAAACACTATAGATATTAGGCTCTTGGTCTACTTCATATATTACTTTGGTTGTTATAGGGTCATGGAATCCTATATGCTCATTCTCGCCATACAGTACATCATAATCCTCAATATCTGCATCACGCTTATAATATGATATTTGAACACCAGCGATATCACAGAATTCCATTGATACCGATTTAGCTAAGTCATGCTCAGGATTGCCATGTAAATCATGTAGTTCCCATCCCGGTTTATTAAAGCCTGATAGTGGATTCTTTATTGTCATTTAATTTCCTTTAAGATTTTTCTTGTAAATATTTTTCGAATCTCATAATCAAAATGCCCTTTAATATCAAATACTTAGTAACCTATGGAAATATCGTACCCCTGTTCAGGTTCCTCCTCTCGGAGCTGTTCATCCAATCGTTCCTTTTCTTCTTTTCCTTCAGACATAAGAGCATCTCCATCCATTGATATTCCACTATTACCTATTGAGCCGAAATTAGCGAACTTCATTCTTATTCTACCCAATGTCATTTTACTCAATGCCGTAACATAATCCAATATCCACGGTTCGCCATATATATCTGTTGTGTCACCTTCCACCTCATAGGCTCTCACCAGGATGAACCCAGGTGAATCATAATTAACTTCATCTATAGTTAGTGTGTAGCCAGTAGGAGGCGTTGGTTTTATCTCTAATTTATTGGTATATTTATGGTACACGAATGTATATGAATCTACTGCATATTTCCTAACCGTATCAAGAAAATCCCTTGCTAAATGATATGAGACAAGTGAATATGAATCTCCACCTTTTAGCGCATCATACGCACCTCTTGAGTTAAGGAAATTCTCCATGGTGAATAATGTATTGACACTACCTGTTTGATTGGACTCATAGCCAAGGACACTGACCACACCACTATCCATTTGATATTCTGCCTGTCCGCCTGATAACATTACAGTAAAATATACTTCATTGGTTGCATTGCCTACGGCCCATTTAATGTATTGCTGCCTTGCATAATCAATGTGGTCAATTATCTGTGTGTTGTCTAATTCGACCTTTACCATTGGATATCCAAGTCTACGTAATACCTTTTCTATCAAATCTTCTTTTTTCATAGTTTAATCCTTATTGAAAAATCAGTAATATTCTATATGTATTTATACTTTACAAAACATTTTTATTGACTAATTATAATATAGATGTTATATTGTACTTGAAAGTGAGGTAAGAGACATGAAATTAACTGAAAAAGAAACCAAGGCATTTAAGGCAATCATGGTACAGGCTTTACGCCAAATGGGTGGTGACGAACCAAAAGACCTTCTGAATGATAATTGTTCATGGTTCAATGAGAAGGATTTAACCGATGATGGATTTGGTAAGCATCAGGCCGCTGGGTTGATGTCCTCTCTGGAGAAAAAAGGGTTAATTGAGAATTATGAACCTGATGAAAAATTTGGTTGGGTTATTTCTGATAAAGGTATAAATGAAGGCCAGTTACTATTTGGTAAGTAAAGGAGAGAATGAAATGTCAATAAAAATGTTGACACCATAAAGTAATAATGTTATATTGTACTTGAAAGTGAGGTAAGAGACATGTTGACTGATAAAGAATTTAATGAAACAAAAATCGGACAGAGGGTAGCCATGGTAACAGGACCGGGACAAGCACCTGTTTCTGGCCTTTGTGAAGCTGAAGGAACAATAGTCGAAAAAATATCCAATGGATGGGGTAGATACTTTTTGGTTAAATTTGATGGCGAACCCATAGATGACATGATGCATGATATTACCACCTCAGGCATAGGAATTTATATTCTTGACTAATCATATAATACCTGTTATATTGTACTTGAAAGTGAGTTAAGAAGGAAGCCAAAATTACATAGGTGATGCTGCTCATAATAGGAAGTTTTGAAATATAAACGTAATAGCTAGCAGACCCCGTTGGGTGCGTCCTATTCCTATGTAACTGTTTGCCCGAAATGTGGTAAATCAGAATATTTAAGACAAATGGAATTATAATAAAGGAGAATAATTATGATAAAACCAGTAAACGGACGCATACAAGTTAGTGATATTATTGACAGGATAGATGAACTGGACGATGAATTGGAGGAACTTAACGAGGAATGTATGGATTGCACTGAGAATGAGAAAGAACAAAAGATATATGATTGGAATGAAGAAAACAAAGATGAATATGATGAATTGATTGAACTCCAAGAACAAATAAGAGACTCTCCTACATGGAAAAATGACGGAGAATTAATTAACTCCTTTTATTTTGATGATGTTATTAAGGACCAGTATGATGAATATATACATGACATATTAGAGAATGTGCCTTATTTCATAAAAGACCATATTAGTATTAATTGGGAAGGCATTGCTGATAATATCGCAACGAATGAATATTTTGAGGTTGAGTATAATGGTCATTCTTATTTGGTAGAGGCTTAATTATTTATTTCAAGGAGCCAATCAAAATTGTCTTCTTCTATAGTAACACTGGACAATAGGCCCCAACCTTCATCATCTACACTTTTTGTTTCAAGTGATACTGTTTCATCAAGTATATCCATTAAGAATATATATGTTGACCAGTATAATCCTGAAACAAGGTCATCATCTAAATCTTTGCCATACATTTTATTACTTTTTTCTATATAAGAGCCTAATTGGTTTATTGTTTCTAAATCAATTAGGCTTAAATTGTTATCCTCAATGAGTTTTTTCATTAACAGTACTGCTTTTGGTTTTGTGGCTTTAGTTGCACGGATTCCAAGGTCACTTATTTTACTTCCACTGTTAACCATATTAGTGTATTCTAATTCCCACCATAATTTATTAACAACAGCTGCCCCTTCAGCATTATTTTCAACTATCACATAAGCGTTATTATAAAATATACCTGTTCTATGTATAATATCAGTAAACGAATACACATCAATCAGATTACTTTCGTATACTGCAACCTGTGCCAGTTTTATTGGATTTAAATTTATTACTTTAAGTACTTGCATTGTAGAAAAATGCTCACCGGTACCCTTGGCAACATCTACGCCAATTAAATATTGAGTATGTTCAATTGGTTTTTCATAAATGCGGAATTTATTCTCAAGTTCAATTAAAATAGGCTCTTGATATTGTGTGAATAATACACTTAATACCTCTGAATCGATAACAGTATTGGTTGACCCTATAAACTCACAGGAAAATTCCTGAGCAAATTTGACTTTACCTATATTTTTCAACTGCTGTTTTGCCCATGCTTTATCACGTCCAGGCACTGCTTTCCAGGTAAATTTTAAAGCAATAAAATCATTAATCTTATTATCGGCCTCACTGAATATCCTATGAAATAAATTGAACATTCCATTAGGCGTGGATATTATTATAATCTTTGCGGATTTTGATGCTGATATTGTTGGATAATTAGCTGCCCAGAAATCATCTGCTATTCCCTTAGGAACAAAGGCAAGCTCATCACAAAGCAAAAGATTCATTGGCTCACCACGGAAGGCATCAGCAGATGTCGCTGAGACTGATATCTTGCTACCATTGTCAAAGTGTACTGACATCTTGTTATATTGCTTTACACCAGGTTTCAACCAAACAGGCAGTTCTTCATATATTTCCTTCAGTCTGGTAAGTATACTTATAGCGGATTTTTCTTTATTTGAAACAATACCAATATTCTTGTTTTCATGGAAGATAGCATACCACAAGGCATAGATAGACACCACAGTAGTTTTACCTGACTGTCTGCTACATAATGCAACGGTAAACCTGTTTTCCTTGACTGTTTTTAAGATTGTTTTCTGGAATTTGTAAGGTTTGAATTCGATTTTACCACGGTCAGGATGAATAATTCTCACGTGCTTCAGAAAGGGCTTGATATTATTAGAACATTTAGATAGCTCTAATATTTGTTCTGGTAAGTAACCGTGTTCTTCAAGCGGTCGCTTCACATATTCACTATATCGTATACTCATGCCACCTATTTAGAATAGTTAGCTATATTTTTACCATTAAATTGGAATATGTTTTGAGTATATCACTGACATAACCATTTAAATTGCCGCCAACATATTTTTTTAATGCTTTATCAACACTTTTATACTTGTCTATGTATTCCCTGAGTACCCAGCAACCTAAATGTACATTATTATCAATGTAGAATATTTCATTGTATTTTATACCCATTGCTTTGATTTTTTCAGGATGTGCCTTTGGATTAATCTGTGTTAATCCAAGACATTTAGCTTTACTAACAGCTGTTGGCTTAAATGTTGATTCTCTGTATATCACACTAATAATAAGTTCTGGAGGTAAATTATATTCCTTTGCATATGTTTTGATTGATTTCTGTAATTGAGTAACAAGAACAGGATCAAGTTTTGTGTTTAATCGTATTATAGAATTTGTTATGTTTTTATTATAGTCATTTTCTATCTGATTCAAGGTTTGTTCATTCTGAGCCAGTACCTTTTCGTATTGATTACATTTATTAATAAGATTAGTATATTTAATGTGTTCTGTTGCGGCCATAATAGATAGTCCTATAATAAATACGATTAATGTTAATGTTAAATCCGAAATTCGTCTTTTTGCCTTTTTTTCATCAGCCATTATACTTCTTCCTTTCCTTTCAGTTTATCTTTTATTGATTCCTCGATACGTTTAACCACATCTTTATCCTTAAACAATGCCATTACCGCTTCTCTATCCGCTATTAGAATGTTCTCCTGCTTCATTGGTACACTACCACCACCTACACCCTGTCCTTTCATTTCAAGTGCTTTATTCTTAATATATACCTTCTTTCCCTCTAATTCAACCATTTGCTTCTTAATCTGAACATTCTCAAAATTAAATGAACCAGCGTACATTTTATCGACTGCATTAGTTATTGAATTTATTATTGATGCTGTGGCCTCTACCATACCTACGGTTAGTCCTCTATCAACATCCGAAATAATTTTATCTAATACCAGGTTAGCTTTATCTATATTGGTCTGTAATATAACATCTGGGTCTTCTGTTGCGGATTCTTCTGGTGTTATATTATCCGGTGGTATGTTTTCTGCTTCTACCATAACATCAGTCATATCAAATATTTCGGACAATTCGTTGTTATCTGCTTCATTCATTAATACACCTCAAAATACTTATAATGTGAAATTCTAACATATATAATACTAATTGTAAATGCAATATTTATTTTTGCTCTAAGTTTACAATATCCAATTTCTGTGTTAAAATAATGCTGTACCGCGGAAAGAGAGAATGATCCTTTTTCCTTTCCTTTTTCCTTTCCTTTTTCCTTTCCTTTTTCCTGAACATGTATTGATATGTTATGTTAGAATTTTTCCTATTATATGGAGAAAAATGGTATGTTAGAATTTCCATGGTTAGAATAAAAAATACCATATATAATAATTACATATCACTTATGTTTCCCTAAGAAGGGTTACCTTAATATTCAACTGCTTAATATTACAATAAGTTTTTCGTGTATAGTTTTATTATACATGGTAAATTTATGTTTTAGATGTTTTTCATGGTATTTCTATTCATCCACCTTCCTCTGCCCATGCCAATACCTCTATTTGATGCTTGTCCTCTACCTATACCTCCTTGTCCACGACCGAGTAACTGGCCACGTACTGGTGTATTATTTTGTGGTTGACCGACACAATTACCTAACTGTCTGCCTGTCATTGGACCCATTCCTTCTGGTCCCGTTCCATTTCCAAATGGCATATGTTTTCACCTCCTTGTTTCTTCACCTATATTTATATCACATTTAGCATTGATATGAAAAAAACTTGACAATAAATTTAATTAATGTTATATTATTCTTGAAAGTGAGGTAAGAGTGATGTCCGATACATACACAATTCCTTTGGTAAATAAACGTCTCGCACTTAGGGGAATCAATAAAATCAACAAAAAAGCCAAGGCGCTTAATGTTGAAGGTATTGAATATATTACATCGGATGTTTACAAGAAATTATACACAATATTCGTTCCCGAAATAGACGAATTCAAAGATATCGAAGTTGAAGTGGTTGATTTTATTCTTGAATCGACTACGGTATCACTTAAAGGCTGGAGTTTTCTGGCCGTCATAGAGTCTACTCCTAATGGTAACATTGTTCTTAAAATAAGGGATGATGTTAAAATTCCTGAAAGATACAGTGTTCCTAATACCTTCTGTGAGCATTGCAAAACAAATCGTAAAAGAAAAAAGTTGTTTCTAGTATATAATGAGGACACCAAGGAAACGATACAGGTAGGAAGTACTTGTATTCGTAACTATTTAGGATTTGACGCTTCGTATTTGATGTATCATGCTGAAGTACTTGAAAAATTCATGAACGGTTCTTATGATAATGACGATGCTAAAAGAAAACATTATGAGCCAGTTATCAATCTTGATGTATTTTTGTCGTATGTTATTAGTGATATAACACTGTATAAATATGTATCAGCTAAAATGTCACGTGAAGATGAATATATCGATGCTACTGGTCATTCTGTTTTTTCTGACTATTTTGACCTTAAAGCCAAGGACAGTGAAAAAGATATACGAACAAAATATATGGGAGAAATCAAAAAGATTCATGAGTGGGTAGAGACCCTTGATTTAACTAATGATTATTATCGTAACATTTCAATAGCCTTTAAGAATGACTATGTTACATGGAAATCATCTAACCTTATAGCTTCTATTGTTATATCATACAGAAAAACACTGGAAGAAAATAAAGTAAAAAAGAGTTTGCCTGTTTCTGAGTACTTTGGTGAAGTCAAGGAAAGAATTGATGTTTACATGACACTGGAAGCAGTATATAAGTTTGATAACCATTTCGGTATAGTGTCCATGCATAAATTCAGAACATCAGATGGTAATGTAGCCATGTGGACCACGAACACCGGAGCGTTCACCTTGGGTAATTATGTAGGAAAAGCCACTATTAAAGAGCATAAGGATTACAAGGGAACAAAACAAACAATATTAACACGTTGCAAAATTAAAAGAGTCTGGGAGGACAAAAATGAAGACAATAATTAATGCTGGTGGTACAATAAAAAGAGTAAGTAACAAGAAGGCCACTATGATGGTGGACAATGAAACTTGGACCTATTGCTCCAAAAAAGAATGGAAAGAATCAAAAAGCACAAAGAAATAAGGTGGTAACATGAATAAATATCACAATTTTGCTGTCCACGTTTACAATTATAAGTATATGTATTATAATAAGTAAAAAATAATGAAACAGGAGGATTAAAATGAACAAGTCAGATTTAGTTAATGTAATTGCAGAATCGATTGATATGACCAAGAATGATGCCAATATTGTGGTATCTACTGTGGTTGATGCTATGGTAGATGGTCTATTGGAATCGGGTAAGTTGGCGCTTTCAGGCCTCGGTACCTTTTTGGTTGCCGACCGTGATGCAAGAGTAGCAAGAAACCCGAAGACCGGCGAAGCAGTAGATGTTCCGGCAAAGAAAGTTGTGAAATTTAAGATGTCATCCAAACTCAAAGAAGTTCTGAATGTTAAGGAGTAATAAATTGAGTACTGATATATGGACGTTTAAGCACTCTCCTGATAAACTGGATGGTATGATTCTTAATGAGTCTGTTAAGGGTAAGTTTAAGAAGATTATCAAGGAGTTACCCAACCTACTTATCTATTCCACACCGGGTCAAGGTAAAGGAACATTTGTTAATATTTTACTTAAAGAAACCGGACTGGACCATATGATAATTAATGCTTCCGATGAAACAGGTATTGATAATCTCAGGACCAAAGTTAAAAGTTTTGCTACCTCCCTTGGTTCAACAGATATCAAAATTGTGGTATTAAATGAAGCCGATGCTCTATCTATGGGACAGTCCGGTGCACAAAAAATGTTAAGACAGTTAATGGAGGATGTGCATGGTATAACGAGATTTATATTACTGGCGAATTATGAACATTTGATAATACCAGAAATAAAATCCCGATGTCAGGTGATTGAAATATCCAATCCACCAGCAAAGGACATATTCTTACATTGTATGAAAATACTTGCCGCAGAAAGGGTAGAGGTGAGAAACAAATCGGCAATTGTTAGTACAATCAAGAATTTATACCCTGACATCCGTAAGATAATCAATACCATACAGCTTAACACGGTTGATGGTATTCTTGATTCCATAGCAGTCGAAAAGATTAATGGTGTGTTTAATATAATAAGGGAATCGATATTAAAAGGTGATGTTGATGAAATAAGAAAAACATTAAGAAGTAACTCTATTGATTATGTTGAGTTATACAGATATTTATATGACAATTGTGATGGATTCAAGTCTCCAGGAGATGTTATTATTAATGTTGGTGAATATATGTATAAAGATTCTATTGTCGCCATCAAGGAAATAAATTTCATGGCAATGGTTATTAAATGTATGAAAAATGGGTACATATAATGGCAGATAAACCAGTAAATATATTCACATTCTTAAATCAGATATATTATAAAAAATATGACCATGACTATGACCCTAAGGCTGCCAGTATATACATGATATCTGTATGGTTATCTCATGACTCTAAACTTATTGATATGGTTAATAATATTAATGAATCCATATTTCGTTTACCACCAAAGGCCATATATGAGTATTACTTTAATAAGGTACCAAAAGGTAAGAGATATATTAAATGGGTGAAAAAAGACAAGGAAGATATCAAAAAAGATAAGGTTATTAAAGAGTTGATGCAAGAAAAAGATATATCAAAGAGAGAAGCAATGATATATTTAAAAATGATATAAAGGAGAATATTATGGATAATATTGAGGATATTAGGGATAATACAGTGGAATATGGTGTAGATAAAGTTGAGCCTTTTAATAAACAGTTCAAAAGAGAATTGGCAGATTTATTAAATTCACACTCTATTGAAAATGAATGTGATATGCCCGATTTTTTACTGGCTGAAATGATTATCGGGTTTATCCGAGGCGTTGGAGGACCGATAAAGAAAACATTAGACTGGTATGGTGTTGATTCTGTTTGTCATCCTAAAAAAGATATTTCATAATTTTACATTAACCGATAAAATGTGTTATAGTAAGTAAAAATATAAACGAGGATAAAATATGATACTTAATGTTAATAAATTTGCAGATGTTATTAGAAAAGCTACATTAGATTTTACACTGGAAACAGTCCAGTTGAATTTCGATAAGGATAAGGTAGCAACTAAAATATTCAATTCATCTGAGGACGCCATTGTGTTCCTTGATATTGAAAATGATGTTATGCCTATTACATCGGAGCATGATGAAATACAGTTTAATTTCATTGACCCAATCAACACAATTAAACCTTATCTGGCCTTGATAGACAGTGAACAAGCTGATATTGAAATCAAGAAAGAGAAAATTATACTTAAATCGGATAATCAGCGTTCAAATATATTTTTCTGTTCACCGATAGTAGTTAAAGTGTTTAATCGTGAAGATGTAAAGCCCGGTATAGAATATTTCACAGAACTGGCCATAGATGATAATTTTGTTAATGGTTTCAATAAGATAAAGAAAATAGGGTCACGTTTCGGTAAAATATATATCACAATAAAAGATAATACGATATATATGGAAACAATGGATAAGACCAATAGAAGTTCAAATGGTTTTAGCTTTAATATGGGTAACATTGAAATGCCTGATTTATCCATGTGTTTTAATTACAAAAATATTATTAATCTGATGAATGTATTGGCGATAACAGGCATAGATGATTTTCATATCAACTTAGCTTATTTGGAAGCACAAAGACTCGGTATGATGTATGTAACCAATACAGATAATTCAGAAAAATATTATTTAATGTCAAAATCGGATTTATAGAAAATAAATGTTGACATTGGATAGCGGTAGTGTTAGTATGTAGTCATTGAGTGAAGTTAAACGAAGTTAAACGAAGTTAAACAAATTTGAAAGAGGAGGTAATGTAACATGAGTGAAGAAGTATGGAGTGGGTCAGCAGATGTTTGGGGAGCGGCCGAGGATAACGATGTAAATCTGCCGTCAATACGTGTAAATGGTGAGGATATATATCCTGAAGTAGGTGATTCATTCAAGGAAGCAATCAAGGAATGTTCATTCGATGCGGGATTCGGCAAGTTCCGAGTTATCCTTAACGGTGAAGAAATTAAGCCCAGTGAAGCACCTGAACTTATAGTGGCAGGCATGAGAATAGAAGTACTGCCCTATGATGTACCGGGCGTAGAATAATCCGGGCTGATTTCAAGTTATTAATTGACACATTGTAGTGGCCGTTTATTGAATCGGTCACTACATTTTTACTGATTGGAGAATGTAATGGACGAACTTACTAAAATACAAGATGATATTACTCTTAAATTGGGTGATTTACAAAATGGTTCCAGTGATATCAATCTTGAGAACATCACGCTTCGTATTGGTGGACATGTTTGTCGCCTTGAAAAGGTAGAGGATATTGATATATCCGATAACCTTACTGATATTAAGAATGAATACAAGCAAAAGGTTAATGAAAGGTTATCAGAAGTATCTACCTTTGTTAATGAAAAAATGATTGAATATAAACGTGTCATTGATTCTATTAAAAGTGAATATAGGCGTAAAGAAAATGAAGTGGATACGCGTCTTAAAACACTTGTATCCATGCCTGATGTTAGTTTAGACCATGCAACCAAAGGATTATCAATTTCAAAGGGTAGTAGTGGCGCTGGGAGTATTTCCTGGTATGTTCGCAGAATGTTTAATCCCAAATTTGTTGATGGTAAACCTTTAAAGGAAACCATTGTTAAAAAAATGATAACACCTATCATTATTAAAATAGATACAACTGGGTCCCAAATTACCAGAGTATCAACACGTAAATTTATGGATTTGAGATATTTTGATCATTACCATCAGTCTGGTCCTGATTGTTGGGGTAATTGGAAACATCCAGTTACATGGGAAACACCTGATGATATTATAGCAGTAGCGGATGAAGCTATATCGGTCCTGGAAAACGTTAACTCAATGTCACTGGCAATGAGAGCACCGGCAGGATTACCGAGGTTTACCACATTACGCAGGAATATTGTAGATGGTGAGGTAAGCAATGTAGATTCCCGAATAGCACCAAGAATCGGGGCAACAGATGAACTTGATGTTTGGGGTTCATAACAAGAAAGGATAAGAAAAATGGGTATTTATGATAGACAAGAAGCATTTAAATTGAATACTGATATTACCGTAAGTATTGTCGGTTGTGGGGGAATCGGTTATTGGGTAGCAAAACTACTCGCTATGTCCGGTGTCGAAAAACTTTATTTGTATGATGCTGATGTTATTGAGGAAACAAATCTTAATAGACTTGACCTGCCTATGCAAACCCTTGGTATGAATAAAGCCGGTGTTGTCAAAAAGGTGATAAATCAATTACGTCCTAACTGCTCAACCTATGTCTTGCCTTATCGTTTTAAGGAAACATTGTATACGGATAGTGATTATATTGTTGACTGTACTGATAATTTTGCATCACAACTGGAGATACAGGAAATAGCAAAAAATAAAGGCGCCATCTATGTGAAGGCAGGATATGACGGTACGCATATATCAATCAGCAATAGTGTCGCTGAATGGGGTGAATCGGTTGATGGATATACAGTAACACCATCTTGGTGTGTTCCCGCTATAACAGTTGCCGCACTTACCGTGGCTAAGATATTGAAATCCTGGGAAAAGGCAGCTACATTGGATATAATGGATGTCTTTACTTTTTAAATGATGTGTGTTATATAATAGCCAAACAAACAAAGAAAGGAAATTGTGATGAATAAGATTGATAAAGATGAATATTGGGAAAATGATGAAATTCAGTATGTTGAGGCCTGTAGCAAATCACCAAAAGAAATCGATGTATATATATCAGACCTGGTCAAGTATAAGATAGACATATTGATGAAAAAATTTCCTTCCCTTGAATGGTTAGCTTATATTACAGGTACTATTAATGATAATAGTTATATTGTCAAGGATTTATATATACCGAAACAGGTGGTTACAGGTGTTGATGTTCATGTCGATTCCAGTGATACGATAACTACACCAATAATAGGTATACTTCACTCCCATCATAACATGTCATTGAGGTTTTCTGGAATAGACCATGATGGTGTAAATAAAAATCATGATGTATCGTTACTTGTTACCCATAAGGGCATGATAGGGCAGGTAAGGACAATAACAGAATGTGGCTCATATATCATTGTACCAGCGAATATTAAACCATATTTTGAGGTGTCCATGAATGATGATAAATTTCAAACTGAACTTGATGAAAAAATAAGTGAAATAAAACAACATTATCCGGTTAACACAATTCCAATGGATAGTATGTCTAAGTACCTGCAAGATAGAGTAAATAAGCGTAATAACAGCCGTAAATTGGATATAGATGAAATTGATGCAATGATAGAATCTTATAAATCCAGGAATAGAACAGTCATGGACGATGAATCGTTTGGAAATATAATTGACTTTGATACTGAATTAGACCTCGAAGATGATTTGTACTATAAGGAGTACACGGAATATGATGATTTGGATAATACTGAATTATATGCAATGGGGAAGGTTAGAACCTATGCAGGTTACAGGGACATGACGGCACAAGAACATTCAGTATTGGAAATAATGGGAGAAGGTACACCTGAATTCATTGATTATTTAGACGAAATTAATGAGGAACGTGTATTTTTATAATCCAAATAAAACACCTTTATTGTATAAATAACATAAAGGTGTTTTGTCTTGGAGGGTATATATATGAGTAAAATAACAGAATATTTACATACACCGATGGATGAATCTATTGAATTACTGCTTGAAAGCAATGTAAAATTATCCCCGTTAGATAAAAAGTCAATAGAATCAAGCATTAAAGCTAAGCGTAATACTGAAATCAATTTACAATCATTTACCGACAACACAATCACAATTATACATGAAAAAAATCAAATAGAATTTCAATACGATAAAACATTACACGCTGTATCTAATTTTATAATTGATTATTGTGATGATAATGAATATATGTCTAACCATTACATATCAAACAATAATATACAACATATAATTATAGAAAAGGAGAAATAAATGCCAACGTTTCGAGACCTGTTAAAGAGAAGATGTGATGTAAAGCAGGGTGATTGGGTTTTAATTAATGATGTTAAAGGTATATATATAATATCATTGTCGGAAAGAGAATCAGTTGTTGCAATATATAATAGTAATAAAATGTTATACAAAAACATAAATACATGTGATATGATTAAAACGAATCGTATTAATGATGGACGTTTATATAAATATGCTAAGAAACATGTGATGTGGGTCGATAATAAAAAACTAAGGAAGAATAAAAATGAGACTCGAATCACGCCTATTAAATGAGGATATATTTTCAGATGCATTAAAGAAAGTTAAATCTAAGTCAGCAAAATCAATACAAAAATTCCTTAAATCCAACTGGGACGATTTTTCACATATCATCCAGAATAATGTACTTGAGGATGATGCCCTTGATATAATCAATAGAAGAATGGGCACACATTATAAATCACTGAAACAGATTGATTATATGCATATCATGGAAAACGCAGACTTGAATGAAGATTTTGCCCATTATTGGGACCTGATGAAGCAGGAAGCATTTCCATCCCTAGCCTTTTACCCTGCATTAATGGTATGGCTTGAATTAGATAAAATGATGAAGGCTAATGGTATATCTGATAGCAATGTTAAGGTAATAATGGTATACGCAGCAATATGGTTAATATTAATCACTGGTAAATATATTAAGTCCTGGAAAGAATGGAGAAAGAAGAATCCAGAAGAATATAAAAAGGAAAAAGGATTGATTTAACTTTCATTTAAATTGTATTCTGTTGTGTCGAATCCTTCACTGTTATAATAACGCATTCTTTTATCGCCATGTGTTTCTAAGTACTTAACATGGTCTATAATGTCGAATATTGTGGCACCCAATACTTTGTTGGCGTGCTTTCTTAATGCTCTTCCTATTGATTGTAGCACACGTATTTTGCTTTTGAAGGGTGACGCAAGTACAATGTATTTAAGTGAGGGAATGTTCACCCCTAACTGAAATATACCATATGTGGCTATGATGACAACATCCGTCCTGTTTCCGCACTCTTTTCTCCAGAACTCCCTGTCCTCCACACTTGTATCTCCCCATAGGAAAATGACTTCCTTGCCTTGTATATGTCTATCTAAATATTCCTTGAGTACCTTGCCTTCCTTTTCAACCTTACCAACAAGTAAAAGCACATTACTATCAAGGTCTTGTACAATGTTTTTGATTATATTCATTCTGAAACTGTTATTAAATACCTCATCCTTTACCTCATTATATGTACCATCATAATCATTTTTATAGGTTAGCTCAAATGTATTTATATTACACTTACTTATATATCCATGTTCCATTAGCCAACCAGCTGTATATGTTCGTAAAATAGGACCAAGATATGATTTCACATTGAGTACTTCCAATTGATAAGTGGGCATGGTACCAGTAAAACCAAGACGATATTCTGCGTTGGTAGCATGCTTTAATATCTCCCGCAATTCCAATCCACGGACACCATGCACCTCGTCAACAATAACACAATCATAATTAGCTAATATAGTCTTTTTATTTTGCAATGTCTGCCATGTTGATATTGTTATAGGCATATCATATGTTGTTTCCTTGCACTTGCTGTATACTCGACCAATGGTATTCGCATTGATGCCATAGTCAATCAGGTCATCAAAAAATTGCTCAACAAGTCCGGTGGAGGGTACAATGATTATTGGTTTTTTTATTATGTTATTAGCCATTAGGTTTTGTAAAATATATGATATCATTAAACTTTTTCCAGAGGCTGTACTACTAACTATAATTCCGCTCTTGTATTTTATGGCAGCTTCTATGCAATCCATCTGATAATCATGTGGTTTATATTTTAGTTTATATGCTAATTTGATAGGATTACCTTTAAAAATGGCAAGTACATCAGATGATATATTCAGTTTCTTATTAGGGTAGTTCTTTTTGTGAAACGCCATCAAGTCAGTGAGCAATCCATAAGGAAGAGTTTTGTTATTATTAAACAAGCACACTTTACCATTCCATTGGCCTGATTTATACTTGCTCATATGCATGTAGTTCTCAACATACTCAGTAAAATGTTCCTTTACATTCCGTATATATTCAGCATCTAAGGTGTCAATTTTTATATGTAATTTGTCATGTTTTATAATATTAACCAATTATAGTCCACCCTTTAGGGCTTGCAGATAAGATTTCATATTCCACCCCATACTATTAATAGATTTATAGCACATTTCAAAGAAGTCAATTCTCCACTGTTGTTGTCTTAACAATCTGTTTATATTTAGTATTTTAGGGTCTTTTGGTAAATAATAGCTCTTTACTTCCGCTGGTGTCAATACTTTATCATATCTAAACCTATAATAATCATACTGTTCACCTATTATTTTATCTTTCAGTGCTGTTATCTTATCT
>Ga0222701_1000421_pt1 | contig 16092 bp, 15 predicted proteins | sample AntAcemetage1502_FD_179825 | JGI IMG/M metagenome (GOLD analysis project Ga0222701, IMG submission 179825) | Saline water microbial communities from Ace Lake, Antarctica - #1502 | ecosystem: Environmental > Aquatic > Non-marine Saline and Alkaline > Saline | place: Antarctica: Ace Lake... | reverse complement strand
ATGATGTCCGGATTAATAATCCCTATGTAAAATATGCGGAATTAAATATTAAAATGATAACCTCTACAATTGGTGATGCATATGCAAGAGCAGAATTAAGATATCAAGAGATACATCAGAGTTTGGATCTTATTTCTCAAATTCTTGATAAAATACCAGATAATGGTGAAATACAGGCGAAACTGCCAAATGTTTTGCACTGGAAGATCCCAGCAGGACAAACTTATGTTAAAGCAGAATCAACTCGTGGAGAACATGGATTCTATATGGTTTCAGATGGATCGGAATATCCCAGACGAGTATTTTTAAGAGGAGCAAGTTATACTCACGCTATATCTGTTTTAGAAAAATTAATAGTTAATGTCAGCATCTCCGATATCGCTGCTCTCATGGTATCACTTCAAACTTGCCCACCTGAAATCGAGAGGTAAAATAATGAAATTAAAAGATATATTATCACCATTTAGTGTTTGGAAAAAAGCTGCTCAAAAGCCTTGGACAATTATAGATCCTATCAATGATAGACCTGGTGCTGAGAATTACAGGGGATTTCATAGAAACGATTTTGAAAAATGTATTGGCTGTGGAAGTTGTGAAGAAATTTGCCAAAATGCTGCAATTGATATGGTTCCGGTAGAAGGACAAGAAACAAAAGAAGGAAACAGCGGATTACGCCCGAGAATAGATTACGGTCGCTGCTGCTGGTGTGCTCTTTGTGTTGATGTCTGTCCAACAGGCTCACTTACCATGTCAAATGAATATACTTGGATAGCTGATGAACCGGAAGAATATAGATTTGTACCAGGAGCCGCTAAAACAAAATGGCATGACGAAGAAAAAGGTTATAAGCGTTCACAAGATATACAATTAATTGATTATGATAGAGTTGATATGTTTGAACTTAGCCCCCAGGAGAGAGATAAATCATTTATTGAAATTGTAAAAGGTTATAATAAAGAGCAAGCAATGAAAGAAGCGGAGAGATGTTTGGAATGTGGAATTTGTATTGCAACCTGTCCGGCTCATATGGATATTCCTGGTTACATTGCTGCTATAAGAGATGATGATATTGAAAATGCGTTTAGAATTCTATATGAAACAAATCCGCTTCCAGAAATTTGCGGTCGTATCTGTACTCACAAATGTGAAACAGTTTGTGCTTTGCATAATAATGGAGAATCAATTGCTATTAGATGGTTGAAAAGATATATTGCAGATCAGATTCCACCTGAAAAATATAAAGAAGTTCTGGGAACAGAGCATCTGGAAGATCCTATCCTAAATAAGAAAGTAGCAATAATCGGAGCGGGACCAGCTGGTATTTCCGCAGCTTATTATCTTGCAATTATGGGTTATAAAGTAAAAATATATGAAGCACTACCGGATTCTGGTGGAATGGCAAGATATGGAATTCCTGAATACCGTCTTCCTTACGATCAAATCGATATGGATTATGATTACATCAAATCACTTGGAGTAGAGATTCAATTTAATACAAAGGTTGGCGAAGATATCTCTTTGGAACAATTGCATTCTGATTACGATGCAGTTTTTACTGGTACAGGACTGCATCTTGGCAGAAGTACCAGAATCTCTGGTTCAGATAACGAGAGAGTTTATTTTGCCACAGATCTCCTGCGGGAAGTTTCTCTCGGAAATGAAATTGATGTCGCAGAAAATATCGTAGTTATTGGTGGCGGTAATGTAGCAATGGATATCACAAGAACTTTAACAAGATTACAAAACCAAAAATTTGGGAAAGTACAAGTTCTGACTACATCTCTGGAATCTGAAGATATTATGCCGGCAGATCGGGAAGAAGTTGTTGAAGCCCGTGAAGAAAAAGCAATCATAGATCCGGGTTGGGGACCAAAAAAGATTGAAATTGAAAATGGAAAGATCAAAGGTCTTCATGTAGTAAAATGTACATCTGTATTTGATGAAGAAGGCAGGTTCAATCCTAAATTTGATGAAAATCAGAAAAAATTCTTCGAAGCTGATATGATAGTCGAATCAATTGGACAAGGCATGGATCTATCATATCTTTCTGAAGAGATAAAATCCGGTTTGAAGTTTGGCTCGCGTGGAAGGATTCAAGTGAATGAAAACTTCCAATCTGATCTGAAATGGTTATTTATTGGTGGCGATATTATCGAAGGTCCGGATGTAATTCATGGAATTGCAAATGGTCATATTGCTGCAAAAGCAATTGATACATTCCTGAAAAAATGATGTATAATAAACAATCAGTTATAGTGAGGTAACAAAATGAAATTAAGTAAATTATTAGAAAAGAAAAGTGGTAAAATCGTTACGATTGATTCCAATAAAACAGTATCCGAAGCAATCAAATTATTGAACAAACATAATTTTGGTTCACTTCTTGTGATGAACGAAAATAGAAAACTGGAAGGTATCATAACAGAACGAGATATTTTATCTAAATGTTCTGATGATAATAGAGATAATTACGAAATCAAAGTTGCAGAAGTGATGACTTCCCATGAAAATTTAATTATTGGAACTGCCGATGATACACTTTCCTATGCTATGAGAGTGATGATCAATAAAAGGATCAGACATTTACCCATTATCGATAAAGAGAATGTAATAGGTCTGCTTTCTATTGGTGATGTGCTGAAAGAAGTTCTGGATCAATCGGAATCGGAAGTTAAATTATTGCGCGAACATATCAAAAACCCTTACGGGATTAATTTATAATTTGATAAAGAATAAGAGATTAATCAAATATTAGATATTATAGAAGGTGAAAAATGAAAGAACTTACTCTGAAAGAAATTATTGAATATGCAATAAAAATTGAGAAAGAGAGCTATTCTTTTTACAAAAAAGCAGAAAATATTGTTGATGATCAAAATGTAAAAAAATTATTAATTCTGCTTGCCAATGAAGAAATTGACCATCAAAATCGTTTACTGGTATTGATAGATGAGGAAATAGTTAGTGCTAAAGAATTGGAGAAAAAAAGAGATGTTAATATATCATTGATGGAAAGCATCATTGCAACCTCGAATATAGTAGAGAATTGTTCTTCGAGAGAAGTTTTAAAGATCGCTTTGGAAAGAGAAAAAAATACTGAACAAAGTTATTCTATGCTGCTTACATTATCAGATATTTCTGAGGAAATAGTTAATATTTTTGATGAATTAAGATTACAAGAAAAAGGACATGTTCAAAAAATCCAGAATAGAATTAATAATCTTACGTCAATAAAGTGAATTGATAAATTCTGAATAAAAAAAATGAAAAATATTTGTGTGTTCTGTGGTTCAAATCCGGGAGCAGATCCAGCTTACCTGCAAATAGCAAGTAGATTAGGTGAAGAGATTGCATCTAGAAGATTCGGATTAGTTTATGGTGGTTCAAATCTAGGTTTAATGGGTGCTGTTGCAAAGAGTGCACTTGAAAGTGGATCTAATGTTATCGGCGTAATGCCAAAAGTATTTGAGGGCAGAGTTCAACATCCAGATTTAAATAAGATAATTATTACAGATACAATGCATCAGCGAAAAGCAAAAATGTTTGAGATCTCAGATGGATTTATTGCTTTACCAGGTGGATTTGGAACCTTTGAAGAATTGTTGGAAATGCTTACATGGTCACAGATTGGATACAGTACCAAACCTTGCGGGATTCTTAATGTAAATGGATATTATGATGGATTGCTCAAGTTTTTTGATAAAGCAGTAGAGATGCGGTTTGTAAAAAAAGAACACCGTAATGCAATAATTGTTGATATTTATCCCAAAAATATCTTAGATAAGTTTGAAAAATATAAACCTGTAACACTTGATAAATGGATAGACAGATAGAATAGAAGCTTGCCTTTTTAGTTTGTTTATGTGGCTGTTATTTTAAATTTTGTATTTTTCATCATCTAACCAATTATTAGGATTCTGTTGAATATATTGGCAGATTTTCCCCAAGATTTATAATTTCTAATGATATGATCATAATATCTAGGTTACCAGGCAAAATGGAGATTATTTGTTTTCGCATACGTTGTAACACCGGATTTATAGCCACGAACAATTGATGCCAAATTTTGTGATTGTAGTCCAAATTTATTTTTATGTAGAGACGCAATATTATGCGTCTCTGATTTGTTGATAACAATAATTCCATGAATATAATTTGGCATTATTATGAATTCATCTAATTCTACGAAAGGAAAATGTTTTGGAATATTCAACCAGTAATTGAAAGCAATTTTACCAAGTGGAGATAATTCTATATTATTATGAATAATCTCACCAAAGAATCTTTCTCTATTCTTTGTACAAATTGTAACAAAATATGGTGCATTTGCTCCATAATCCCAAGAAGGTAAACGAGTTGTCTCAATCCAAAATTTATCTTCATATTTAATCATAAATTTCCAATTGATTTACTGATAACCCTTCATCTATTCAGCAGAAATTCTTTTGATCATAAAGAACTTTTGGTTATCTGAAATAACCTCTTTCCATTGGCTATCATTCACAAACTCACCGGTAATATTTAATTCAAAATTAGTATAAGGATTACTTGATGAATAAATTTCATAATTATAATCTGCTTCATTTTCACACTGTAAATTGATAAAATCACTTTCTACAAAGATATTAATATCTTGAGAATTAATAAATTCAGGCTTTAGGCAAATATCAAGTTCTGTATTAGAATCTTCACTGATTGTGACATTACTTTTTATAATATCTGCATAATTTTCTTTATGAAAAGTAAAGGCATATTCTCCTGGTAGAAGTAGACGGTAATACCTGCCAAAAGAGTTACCACTGCGAAATGGTTCCACACTTGTCATTCCGCTAACACTATCTATCTCAGTTACATAAACCTCAACAATGAGCGGTTCTTCATTTTCGTCAGTGATCAAACCCGTAATCGTTGAATGATTTACCCTATCCAGCATTATGAGGGCAGCTTGCAGGTTATTTTCACAAATTTGCTCAACCTGACTTTCCTGAGGGATGAAAGTGGTTGCCAATTCAATTGTATATGAGAAAATTCTTTGTTCAGCATAACCCCAATCACCCATTGTACCCTGACAGGTATATCCGAAATCAACTGCCTGCATTGGTGTGTAATATCCACCACTGATGCGGGGAATTGTTGCAGCCATATTAACTGCCAGATCACCCATTATTTCATGGTCATAGGAACATGCTCCAGGTAAATGACCCAGTGGATATAGAACATCTTGCCCATAAGAATGATAGGTTATTCCAGCAAAGAATTTATGAGAACGAAGTAGATTTCTGGCAAACGTAGTTTCTTTTTCCGACCATTCATAGGGACCATGATATAAGCTTGAATTAGGATCATTCGAGGTTCCATTATCTCCCCAGACATAACCGAAATTCCGGTTCAGATCAACACCATCGGCTATGCTATAATCAGGAACTCCATTGGCATTATTATCCAGCATATTTTTTCGATGATAAGTATGCCAGCCTTCTGTTACCAGTTTATGTCCATCGGGATTCATCAGTGGAATGAACCAGATCTGAGTGCTGTCTATCCAGGCTGTTACACTGTCTATAACTCCATAATTGGAAACCAGGTAGTTCAGGATATGCATATCAACTTCTAAGCTGATAGGTTCTCTTGCATGAATTTCCGCCGCGTAAAAAATATTAGGTTCATCTTCATTTTCATTTGGATTATCGGAAAGTTTAAGACACCACACTTCAAATTGAAAATCTGAGTAATCGCTATCTCCTTCTAAATAATAATCGTGACAGGTTGAATTTCCAAGAGAAGTTAATTGGGTTATTGTAGGATAAGTCGATGCAATTAATTGTAGTTCGGTTGTTACATCTTCGTAATTTCTATAACCGGCAATATCTCGTAGGCGTTGTTCTTCAGTTGAGAGAATATCAAATTGATATTGCTTGTTTTGGAGATAAACTAATTGCTTTTCATTTATGATAATATCAAGTAGTTCATTTTTTTGTGAATGTGTGATCTCAATATTTTGATCTTTTACCCATTTTAGAATTTGGTTATCAGGATTTTTAATAGAAACCAAAATTTCTTCTGCTGATAAAAACAGTGTGAATGAAAAAATTATAATGATCATAACAATATTTTTTATAATCTCCTCCTATAAATTTTAAGGAATCTGCAAAATTTCAATACTGAATTCTAATTTATCACTTTCATAACCAAATAATATTTTATTTTTAGATTGATCCAATATCATTTTAGTACATTTGTGGTTATCATTGATTCTTTTACCGTTCACGATGGTACCTATTTTACTTCCTCGATCAATAAAATAATAATTTCCATTCTTTTTAGTTATAGAAAAATGCGAGCGAGAAATTGAATATGGTGGATTGTCGAGTAGGTTAAGATCATTCTTATGAAAAAGCATATCTGCACTACGCTTAGTAAATCTACCCACCTTAAATGGAAATTTATTAATTTCTACATATTCCAGATTATTTAATAATTTCTTTGCTTTTTTTGTCTCTGCTCGTAAAATCATTTTCTCACTATTACTTGAAGTATCTTCCGATTGAATAGCAAAATTGTCTGTATCTTCAAATTTATGTTCGTAGGACCTTATTTCTTCTGCCATACTTTGTAATATCGGTTTTATAAAATCCGATTTATCACAATTATAACATCGGCTAAAAATTCTAGGATCAACAACCTCAATTTCTACTTCAGTTAATGCTTTTGCAGTATATCGGCTTGTTTTTTCCAAAATAAAATCAACAGTTCCGAAAATATCTCCTACTTCCAAATATGCATAAGCATTTTCATCGTTTCTATACAGCTCTACTTTCCCCTTTTTAATAATAAAAATTTGCTCAGAATAATCACCCTTTTTTACAATCAACTCATCTTTCTTAAAATTCTTTGTTATTAAATTCATTTTTCAAACTTTTCCTTCTTTGTTTGTGTCTTTAACTTCATCCACCAATCCAGTCTTTTTTGAACCTCTTTTTCATAACCGAATTTTGATGGTTTATAGTAAGTTTTTTCAACCATTTTATCAGGGAAATATTTCTGATAACTGTAGGAATTTTCATGCATGTGATCGTAAGTGTAATCTTTTCCGTATTCCAGATCTTTCATTAGTTTTGTGGGTGCATTTCGAATGTGGAGCGGAACACCAAGATGACTTGTTTTAAAAGCATCTTCAGCTGCTTTTTTGTATCCTGTGTAGAGTGCATTGCTTTTTGGTGCGGTCGCTAAATAGACGACCAGTTGCGCCAACGCAACATTTGCCTCCGGCATTCCTAAAAAATGACATGTATCTTTCACAGCAATTGCTTGAACCAGAGCATTTGGATCGGCAAGTCCAATATCTTCGGAAGCAAATCGCACCAAACGACGAGATACGTAGAGTGGATCTTCACCTGCTTCCAGCATACGAGCCAGCCAGTATAAACCAGCTTGAGGATCGCTTCCCCGCAATGATTTATGCAGAGCCGAGATCACATTATAATGTTCCTCACGGTCTTTATCGTAAAACATCGCTTTGCGGCTGAGTATATTGGAGATAAATTCTACATCTATCTGCTTTTTCCCTTTTGAATTTTTAATAATGCTTTCCAGGTAATTCAAGGCTTTTCGGGCATCACCTCCGCAAAGTTCTGCAATGTAAGGAATACAATTCTCTTCAAATACTAATTCAGCATTTATCTCTTCCATTGCACGCTTAATAATTCTTACAATCTCATCATCAGAAAGCTGATTTAGCACAAAAACGTTGCAGCGGGAAATGAGTGCCGGAATAACTTCAAAGGATGGATTTTCGGTTGTTGCACCAATAAGAATTACTGCACCGGATTCCAGATAATGCAGGAAAGCATCCTGCTGAGATTTATTAAATCGATGGATCTCATCGATAAAAAGAATCGTACTTTTATTCTGTGTTTTGAATGTGAATTCTGCTTCTTTCATCACTGCTTTCACGTCTTTGATACTGGATAGAACTGCACTGAAAGAGATAAACTTGCATTTTGTCTTCTTCTCTATCAATCGAGCAATAGTTGTCTTACCAGTTCCGGGTGGACCCCATAAAATAAAAGAGCTGTAATTGTCATTCGCTATCATATTCCGCAATTGAGAACCATCCTTCATAATCTCATATTGTCCCATGATATCTTTTATCTTATCTGGACGTATTTTTTCCGCTAAAGGAACATTGGTTGGTGTTTTCTCTTCTGCAAATAATGATATTTGATCAGACATAGATTCCTCAATTTTATTTAATCATTCTTGATTCTATCTAAGATATAAATTTGTCAAATTCATAATGATATTTTTTTGACCGAAGAATTTTAATAAGAGAAAGTGTGGAAAATTGAAAAGGAAGAAGCATTAACTCACGGATAGGGTTATTCTCTAAAATTCTTACTTTTTTCTTTTTTTATCTGCTCAATTAAAAAAAGAAAGGCATCACTAATTAAATCATCGGTTGTTGATTTTTTATATTTAGATTTCCAAATAGGTGTTTTTTCGTAATTAATATCCAAATTGTATCGATTTTCTTTAATTGATCTTAATAAAGGAACAGTCAAATATGCTTTATTGCGATCCCCAATATCCAATCTCGAATAACTTATATTAAGATAAGAGTCTCTTGTTGAATTACTATATGGAATAGACCAACGAAAATGTACAGTGAATTGATAAACCTTTATTTTTGAATAACTTCTTTTATCAGTTTCATAAGAAAAATTCATATGTGTAGATTTATTATAAATATTTACTTTATTTTCAATTGTTTCATACAATTTTTTAATCTCATCTCCAAAAGCGTAAACTCCTTCATGAGATTCGAGAATAGCAGTTATTTCATTATTTAATCTTTCTTCTTTATCAATAGCATTCGCTATATCAATTATTGGATCAAGAGCACCCATTTCAAAATCAGGAATTGGTCCCAATTCAGGTTTCTCTATTAATGGTTCATCGTAAATAATTTTTGATAATTCAAATAACTTAACTGGGTAGTTTTGATCAATTCCCATTTGGTGATAAATTTTAGATTTCAGAAATTTTGGTGAAGAAGTCTCTAAATCACCTAATCTCATTATTGGTATAAATTTTACATTAGTAATCGGTGATTCAAACAACTCTTGAGAAATCATTGAATATTCATAGCCAACACCACCATCCCTATCTTCAGATTTAATTTTATAATTAGGTGTTAAAATAATCAAAACTTTATCAGCTTTTTCAATTGATTGTTCCATGAAATAGGTTAGATCCTTACCTGCACTTAACTCAAATTGATCTAGAATAACATCGATTCCATATTTTTTTATCAAATCAGTAGATAATTCAAGAACCCATTTTTGATGCTCATGGCTATCCCATGAATATGAAATAAAAACTGTTTTTCTCTCTTTTTGCATGCCTCTCTCCATATAAACACTAAAAATAGATTTTTCTTACAATATCGAAACTTATATTAATAAATCAAATTCAATTTCTTTGCCTATCTCCATTGCGATTTTTTCACCGGATCTAATAAAAAATGATATTGTAAGTGTTAAAGCAGTGTTAGCTAATTCAATCATTTCTGGATCAAATTCCATATTGTCTCCTCGAAAATTATTTTTTCAAAAAATATATATAATCAATCCTGTTTCTAATTAAAAAATTCATTTCCTAATTCCTTGTCATGACCAAAACTGAAAAATTGTTAGCTAATTGTCAAACAGAAAATAAATTACGGAATAATTGTAAATACTAAAAAAGCCCCGATTACTCGGGGCATGTCACTGACCATTTAGGGAGGATCAATGCTTTTTAGGGAGAATACTTAAAATAAAATATCTTTATCGTTATAAATGTGAATATTGGAGTTTGAGGTTTTCAAATCGATCAAGTTACCACCATTACCGATAAAACCGGAAACATATGATTTTGAGATGTTATCGGCTGTGATAGTAAAATCATGTAGTCTAATTTTACCATTAGATGTTGATGCTTTGATGTCGGCATCCAAGCTGTTTGCCAAATACAAAGTGATCGAACCATTACTAGATTTTATATCAACATCATTACTCATTTTGGCAATATGTGCTTTTATTGAACCGTTGGAAGTTTTGATATTTCCAATGCTGACAACGTTATAGATTTGAATACCACCGTTAGAAGTAATAGCATCAACAAAACCGGTGATGTTTTCCAATCTTATTCTACCATTTGAAGTATGTGCTATAACAGAACCCTTAATGTCTTCGGCTGTGATAGAACCATTGCTTGTGTTTACTGTAATCTTACCGGTACAATTTCTTATGTTGATAGAACCATTAGAAGTTTGAATAATATCTGTATCCCCTGCATCTGTGATATTGATGCTTCCATTTGAGCTGCGGATGTTCTTGAGCAATAATTTTTTAGGAACGTTAATTTCATAAATTACGGTAACTTTAGGATTTTTTGTAAGATGTTTGGTTTCTAATATGATATCATCTTTTTGCATCATAATTACATCAACCATATCTAACGCTTTACTGCCGTGTGTTGTTTTCTTTGTGACAACTACATCAACAAAATCTTTGTCCCAGCCGGTTATATTAACCGTTCCATTAATGTTATCAATTACCAATCCTGTTTTGTCATTAATTTCAAAAGTTTTCTTTATTTCCTTAGTAGTAACAATTCCATAAACTAATACAGCAATTGACAAAATCACTAGAAATAATGTTATCTTTTTCATAATTCCTCCAAATTACTATTTATACAGAGTAATTGCAATTTGCAGACCAAACATATTATTATGGCATATATATTTATTTAATAATAACTTACAGAAGTTTTGCAAACAGATATGTTAAAATAAAATTATCTATATGATAAACTTTTCAATTGCTTTTTATCAAAATGATAATATTTTAACAGATTAGATTAAGTTTTTTGGGTAATAGCTCAATTTCAAAGTGAAGCGGGTTTTTTAGTTTGGGAAGTTCACCGTCAGTGTAAAAAGGTAATGGCGTTTTGGTAATTACTTCTATGGTTCTACTCTGTTTAAGATCTACTCCCTGTTCTTTTAAATGTTTACCTTTATAGACAGATGGAAGCAAAGATAAAATTCTTCGACGTGTTGTTGTTTTAATAAAACAAATATCCAAGAAACCATCATCTACTACAGCTTCAGGTGTTAATAAAAATCCACTTCCGGTGTACTTTCCATTCCCAATAGCAATAAGCAAAAAGGGCGAATTATATGAATAGTTATCTAATTTCACTTCAGCTTCAAACGGTTTTAAAGAAACCAATGCTTTTATTACAGCGAGAAGATATCTTGGCAAACCATTCAAATATTTTATTTTATTCGAGATCTGTGCAACTCTGGCATCAAAACCAATACCCAAAGCATTAATGAAATATCTATCTTCTATCTTACCGACATCAATTTGTTTTATATTTAAATTTTGTAAAATTTTTACAGCTTTATCTATTTTAGAAGATAAATTGAAACCTATTGCAAAATCATTACCACCACCTTCCGGAATTATTCCAACATTGACATCTTCCGATTTCCCTGAGAGCATAACACCATTAACTACTTCATTCAGCGTGCCGTCTCCACCAACAGAAATAATATTATGAAATCCTTTTTTTATAGCATCTTGTGCAAGTTGGATAGCGTGTTGTGACGCTTTGGTCAGTTCTATCTCAAAATCTAATTTATGTTCATTTAATGATGTTATCAATTTGTTTATCTTTTTCCCTGTTTTGCCTCTTCCTGCAGTTGCATTAACAATGAAGAACCATCTTTTATCTTGCATATTTTCTTCCTTTATTTACTTCAATTTTTCTTAGAATAAAAACAAATTCACCTTTTGGAAGATCATGTGTCATGGTTGTAAGCTCTTGCAAATTTCCCCAAAATATTGATTCAGTCGGTTGTGTAAGCTTGTAAGCAATTATCGCCTGTCTGTTCTCTCCCAGAATCTTTTTCATGTCAGCTAAAAGTTGCTTGAGCCGGTACGGCGTTTCCAAAAAGACCAAATCATAATTATTTGGAAGACGTTTGATCGCACGTTTGCGTTCATCTTTGTTGGCAGGTAAAAAACCGTAATATAAAAATTGTTCAAGTTTAAGTCCACTAACCATTAATGCCGCCATAATAGATGATGCCCCCGGAAGTGGAACTACATCGAGCCCATTTTGATGGCAGTACCAAACCAGATTATTACCAGGATCTGCAAAAAGTGGTGTGCCTGCATCGCTGATTATTGCAGCAGTTTCACCATTCATAACCAATCTATCCAGAATGATTTGTGTTTGCTCAACTTCATTATGCTCGTTTAAAAGCTCTAATGGCTTTTTAATATCATAGCCTTTAAGCAATCTGCTTCCTATTTTAAATTCCTCACAGATCACAAAATCAACTTTTTTAAGAACTTTGAGAGCTCTCAAAGTTATATCGTCAGGATTGCCTATATGTGTAGCAACGACATACAATTTATTCTTTGATGACATAAACTATTTTTCCCTGAAAATTAGAGCGAATATAAATATAAAGCCCAATTAGGAAAATCAATGTTGCTAAGATCAAACCAACAAGACTGAGCCTTAAGCTCCACAAATAAGTATCTGATTTAAATTTCATTTCTACTATATGTTCACCTTTTGGAACAACTATTCCACGCAGAATGTAGTTAGTAGCAAATATTTCAGTTTCTTCTCCATCAATGAATGCTTTCCAGCCTGCAGGATAATAAATCTCACTTACAGTTAAGAACGATATTGTATCTGTAACTACATTGAATTTTAGGTCATGAAGACCAAATCCTGCTGGAGTAACAGAAGATTCTATTGGAGCATAAGTTGTGGGAACTATTTTTTCTATAATAGCAGTTTCAGCTGGTGAAAATTCAGGATCGTTCAACTCTCTCCATATTGCCTTATTATCTTCTATGTGTTCAGTGTTTTTAACAAACCAGGCTCGTGGCAAATATGTTTTATTCAAATAAACTGTTTGCTTTAATTTCCTGTCATAGTATGCATATTCTAAATTATCTATTGGCAGTTTCTGATTAAAGATAACATATTTTGCATTAAGCATATTCACGATATTCCAATTTATCGGGATGCGATCGAGAAATTCAGCATTCAGACAATTCTCAATTATTTCTTGGTATCTCTTTAGTTTTGCACCATGATACCCACCAATAGTCTGATGAAAATATGCCCATCTGTTCTGTCCAAATTCTCTAGCTAAGGGATATATCCTGAAATTTTCAGTATCTTCCAGTAAAAAATTATCTAACATAGTTGCATCGTAATTCTCTTCTAACTTATCTTTGGGATGCAGATTCTTTAAAAATCGTTGATCTACATTTACCAAATCAAAGACAGTAATTACCACTACAATAAAAAGATAAGGATATTTTGAAATCTTCTTTTGTGTGAAAGCAAAGGTTGCTCCAAAAAAAAGTATAAGTAATGCAAAAGCCATATAACCGTCATTCATCAACATAGCCAGACGATCCTTTCTAATCTTCTCGATATATCTTGAAGCATATTGGGAACCTTCAGTTTTCCCATAAGCGGATATATATTGTTGTTTTATTTTTGTGATTTCCTGTTTATTTGTGAAATTCATTTTTTTTAAAATACCATCTGAAGCTACAAACACAAATCCGATAATTAGTACACCAAAAAAAATGATTTTTATAGCATTTATCAACTTTCTATTTTTCTCAATAAAACAATTTATAATCGTTTTTAAACCAAATCCTGCCATTATCACTATTGAGAATTGTAATAGAACAAGGATCGTTGCAGGAACTCTGAACTTATTGAAAAACGGGAGGTATCTCAGAAGTAAATTTGATAGAAGTGGAAAATGTCTCCCGAATGATATGAGTAAAGTTATGATTGAAGCAATTAATAGAGTTTTCACAAGTCGAGATTTACTGAATAAGGTAGCAATCAAGGCAAGCGCAAACACTATAATGCCCATATACATCGAAGTTTGAGTAAACGGCATCCAACCCCAATAATCGGGAGAAATTCCACCAAAGAAATTAGGAATGATAAAACTGAGCATTTCCGCAGGGTGGAACGACCAACTGGTTGCATAGCTTGTGCTCAATCCGGTTGAGCCGCCTCGTATAGTGTAATGTCCGTATTCTAAAGTTGAAAGATAAGGTTGAGCAATTGCCAGGAATGAAATAAGAAATGTTAGTAAAAGCATAACCGAAAATATCACATATGATTTTACTTCTTTATCTTTTATTGCCCAAAATAGATATGCGATCCAGTAAATTCCAATCATCAGAAAAGTGTAATAGGAAATCTGAGGATGATTGGCTCTTAATTGTCCGATTATGAACATGGTTGCTAAACCCATCCCCAAAATACTTTTTCTCTCCTTTAAATAATGGATGGAATAAAATATCCATGGGATATACATTATTGCTCTAAATTTTGTGTTGTGTCCTATTTCGAGAAGACCGATAAAATGACATGACAAAGCGAAAGCTATTCCACTCAAAAAAGCGATAAGAGGTTCAAAACCTAAGAAAATCATAAACAGATATACTCCTATTGCTGCAATAATTAATAGAAATATTCTCCAGTTCATCAGATAATTTGTATATTTTCTTAGATTATCAATAAATGGATATTTAGAACCGTATGAAATTAAATAACCTGGCATTCCTGAAAAAATGTTACTGTTCCAAAGCGCTTGGTTATTGTTATCTTTATTATATTCTATCATACATTGAGCAGATGTTCGCCATTGAATTGAATCACTTGCTTCTGGAACATAATTTTTAAAAGCGATATTAAAAAAAGTGAGTCCAAGTATTAAAAAAAATATACTTATAAATATTACGTGTTTATATTTTCCTTCAAATATTTTCTTTAAAAGACTAATTTGATTATCTATTTTTTGCTTATTTTTTTTTTCCATAATATTTCCTTAATATTTTAGTGTACTTTAAGTAATATATCATTTCTGATAATGATTACTTTCCTGAAATTTATTGTCGTTGAATTGAAGTCAAATAAAAAAGTTATTACCTTAAACTATTTTTGCTGTTTTATTTTTAATCCATAAGTTTGTGAACAGTTTTAGTGATCTTATATTTAATTCAAATTTCATGATTTTCCTACGCTATATTATACTGTTCACAATCTTCATAAGCCAGTTAAAGAACTATTAGGAGAGATACAACACTACAGCTGATTGGTCTCATCAAATTTCCGCTGCTTATCTTTCACAACGGCTCTCATCTCTTCCAGATTTTCATCCTGAAAATAGAGAGCAAGCTTAAAATTCAACTCTTTGCGGTTACAATTTAAAAAAGTCACCATTCTTTCCACATATTGCTCAATAAAAACATCTTTCATCGTTTTATCTTTATTCTTATTATTCTCACGGATCTCTTTGATCTCTTCACGTAACTCGGTAGTTGGAAGTTCCTGAGCTTTTTTTATCCAATCCTGTTTTTCATTAAATTCAGCCTGCTTTACCAGCGGCTTTATCATATTCAGCTTATCCAGTCCGATCTCTTTTGCAGAGTGCTCATCAACATCGAGTTCACGAATAAACAGATTAAAATTACTAATTATTTTAGCGGCAAAACTACCGCTCATATTAAATTCATTCTCTACAAATTCCCTAAAAGTCTTATAACCTTTAATTTTGAATAATTTGGTTCTACAAATATCTGAAAGAAGCTGTCCCAACTGCACAAAATTTTCTTCCATATTCTTTTTCAGATTTGCAACTGCCTCCATTTTCTCATCAGGTGTCATATCAAAATTTGAATTTTCAAAACTCATTTTTCCTCTTTAATTATTGGATTATATATATATTCTTCTGAAGGGAAATTTCTATCTTTCACTTCTGCTACAAAATGTTTAATACTAATCGGAATATCTTTATTTAGCACTGCATATCTTTTTACAAATTTCGGTTTGAAATCTGTCATTCCCAAAATGTCGTGATAAACAAGAACCTGACCATCAGTGAATTTACCAGCACCAATTCCAATTGTTGGAATAGAAAGTGATTCGCTGATTTTTTTACCCAGCTCTTCAGGAATACCTTCCAGCACAAGCATGAAAGCTCCC
>Ga0222701_1000404_pt1 | contig 16617 bp, 15 predicted proteins | sample AntAcemetage1502_FD_179825 | JGI IMG/M metagenome (GOLD analysis project Ga0222701, IMG submission 179825) | Saline water microbial communities from Ace Lake, Antarctica - #1502 | ecosystem: Environmental > Aquatic > Non-marine Saline and Alkaline > Saline | place: Antarctica: Ace Lake... | reverse complement strand
GGAATGGAGCTCGTCAAGGACCGTTCGACCAAGGAACCTGCTGGTGAGATAACCTCGCAGATCGCCAATGCTGCGCTGCGCAACGGGGCAATCTTCCCCACCGCTGGCTTACGCGGGAACGTCTTGCGTGTGCTTGTTTCACTCGTGATCACCGATGAGCAGATCGATGAGGGGATGGATATCCTGGAGGCAGCGTTCGAGAAGGTGCTTGGCTAAACGACCTGCTTTCGGGTCCGTCCGGAATAAGAGAATCCGATCGCGGCGGTGGCAGCAATCGCCGCGATCGCTCCCCACAATACAAGCGGCTCCTTCCCGAGGTAATCGAGAAGCCATCCGCCGATAAACGGTCCTGCCGACCTGCCAAAAGCTTGAGCAAGACCGAAGAAGCCCATGTAGCGGCCCATCTTTCCCTCCTGTGCACTGTTGGCGACAGCGGTCGTTGCGCTCGGGGAGAAGACCACCTCTCCCAGCGTTATCAGGACCATCGTACCCAGCAGGAAGTAGAATGAGTGTGCGAGCCCAACGCAGAAGTACCCGGCGCCGAACAGGATTGCACCCAAGGTGAGGGCTCGCCGTGTCCCGATCTTCCCTCCAAGGAGAGCGGCTGGCCACTGAAAGAGAACGACGATGATGCCATTCAACGTGTAGAGAAAGCCGAGGTGCACATCGCTTATCCCGACGAACTCCGTGGAGAAAACGGAGAGCGTACTGGCAAACTGCCCCATCACGAGGAACAACAGGAAGCTGAATCCACAGAACACGAGGAAGCTCCTGTCGCGCCCGACGTCGAGTACCTTTGACAGCTCGAATCGCTCTGCGACCCGTGTATGGCTCGACTCTTTGATGAACAGAACGACCAACACCATTCCCATCAGGCTGGCAGCGGCAGTGACGAGGAAGAGCGACCAATAGGAGATGACCATCAAGAAGCCGCCGATAGCCGGGCCGATTGCCCAACCAACATTTTCCCCGATGTAAAGAATTGCGAACGCCTCCACACGCTGCTTCCGCGGTACGATGTCCGCCACCATCGCACTGATCGCTGGCTGCATCAGCGCTCCGATGAATCTGATCGCCAAGAAGACAAGCGCGACGACGATGTACGACGCGCGGATGTATATCACGTAAGACATTAACAGGAAGAAGATCGTGCGTACTCCCATCGTCACGGCGATCAGCGGCTTACGCCCGATGCGGTCGGCAAGCTCCCCACCGATGATCCGTCCGGCGGAGCTGATGAAGGCGGAGAAGAGCATAATCGTACCCACAGCTTTCATCGACAGTCCCAGTTCACGGTAAAGATATAGACTAACGAACGGCATCGCCGCGCCGAAGCCCATGGACACGATCATGCGTACGGCAAACAGCGTCCACAGGCGACGATCGTAGCGATCGCGCAGCGTCGTGAATCGTTCGTGCAAAGCGCGTGGGGAAATCAACCCATTCACCCACCCACCAGACGCGCGAGCAGTATGAGGAGGGGCGCAGCGGCGAGCGCTGGCAGGAGGTTCCCTGCCCGCAAGTCGCGTAGCTCAAGGAGCTTCAACGACAGGACAATCAGGATCACTCCGCCTACTGCGTCGAGCTCAGCTAGGATCGGGGACTGTGATAGTGCGCTTGCGCTCACCGAAGAGGTGAACAGATGGGCGACGAGGCTGATTCCACCTTGGTAGATGAGGACGACGAAGACCGAGAGGATCACGCCCGGGCCAAGGCCGGCGACAAGGAAGATCGAGGATATCCCATCCATCACTGCCTTCAGGCCCAAGAGCTGCCAATCGCCGTATAGCCCGTCGCGCAGCGCGCCGAGTATCGCCATTGGGCCGACACAGAACAGGAGACTGGCGCTGACAAAGCCTTGCGGCAGCGAGCCACTAGAAGCCAGGCGTGGGAAGCGCTCTTGCAGCTGCTCGCCTAGCGCTGAAAGGCGATCCTCGATCCTCGCGGCGGTGCCGATTGCACCACCAACGAGAAGCGAGACAAGTACGATCAGTATGTCCTGCGTCTCCAGAGCTAGTTTTATCCCCACGACAAGCGTCACCAGCCCGATCGCCGAAGTGGCGAACTTGCTCATCTGCTTGGAGATGCGCGCCCCGCCCGCCATGCCGATCAGACTGCCGAGAATAATCGTTGCTATGTTGATCCACGTGCCGATCATGCCGCAGATCCTATCGCACCTGTTATCGATGGGCAACCGAAACGGGGAAGTTTATGTGGTGGGTTGCTGATGCAGGCGGATCGAGCTCAGTGCGTCGAATGGCGATCACGCAACAATCAGGCAACGAACAAATCCAGCCGATCGTTTGAAGGCTGTGGTCGTGTAGGCCGCCTTCCGCATATCGGCGCGGACTACAGCAGTCTTCCCTTCCGAATCCTCAGGTTCTTAGTTGTCCGAAGGTCCGTCCGCGAACAGGCTACGCTTGTAGCAAAGGGCGTTTCCCTTCTTTGCTACCACAGTAATGACGCCCATCTTTCGCAGGCAGTAGGCCATCTGCTGTGCGAGGCGCCGTGGGCAGGAAACGGCGACGGCGAGATCGGCGGTAGTGAACGGTTCGGCAAGCGACGGCGGAACGACCGCGAGGAAATCGGCTGGGTGATGGAAACAGACACGGTCAATCACCTCGACTAATCTCCGCTCGTCGGTCACCCACCCGTGGCGGCGCCAACCGTGGGTCTCACTTCTGCGCCGCACCTCTTCCTCTTGGATCAGGAGTACCTCCACTTGAAGGTTAGAGTCGCCGAGGAGGCTTGGGAGAGAGACTAGCTCGGAGAACACGTTGTACATTCGCCCGTGCTTGGGCGAGTGGCGGCGCGCTTGCTCAGTTCCTTCGTCATCGAGCTTCACGATGGAGCGAGTAGCGGCAATGGGGATGACGAGGCGGGTCGGATGGCGCTTGACGAGTGCGGTCAGCTTGCGGCGAAGCGCGGAGACGGATCCGGTTTGAATCTCGATCAGGAGGCGGTCACGCACAATGTCGATTACAAAGCCGTCGAGCGGCACCTCGAACCGATCGCCCGCCTCAGCGTACCACACCTTGAGCGCGGCGTGGAGCGGCTTCTCGTTGAGCGTACCGATGTGTGGTTCGACCCGTTTGCGGTCGTCTTCGACGCTCTTGGTGCTCGTCATCGGATAATCAGCCAGGTGCCGACGGACAAGACGATCATTCCTAGGATGCGGGAGAGATCAAGCGGGTGATGCGTGGCTCCGAGGAGGCCAAAATGGTCGATGATGGCACCCACAATCAACTGAGCAACGATGGTGGCGGTGAGGGTTGTCGCTAAGCCAAGCCGTGGAACGGCATAGCTGATCGAGGCGACTATGCATACCCCGAGCAATCCGGCACACAGGGCGTACCAGGGCACGGTTCGCCAGGAGGCGATGTTCCCTCCGCCTACCAGCAACAGCAGCACGCTTGCGAGGAGGAGTCCGCCAAGGTGAACGATGAACACGCTCTCCAGTATTCCCAGCTTGCTGCCGATCACGCCCGAGAAGAGCGACTGCACGCTGATTGCCACCCCGCCGCCTACAGCGATCATTATCACCAGGATCATTGACTGCATCTTTAGCTCTCCTCTTGCTCGTTTAAGGGCTTGATGGAGGACGGGCCCAAGTAAGGCTTGAGCCTCCCCTCATCAGAAACCGAACGGATGATAAACCAAAACTACGCATAACCGCTACACGCGTCAAGTGATTCCACGACACAACAAGACCGCCGCGTGCAGCGGAGGTCCACAGTTTCTGCACTGTCGTGCTCGATGGAAGGGCTTGAAACCCGGGACTGAAGTCCCTACGGGAGCTCGTCGATAGAGATCGCCGGTACTCCAGCCACAATAATGTCATGAATCCCTTCATGAGAGCACCTCCCGGAAGGTGGCGACCACGCTTTTCCCCTCTGCGCGTAGCGCCTCGGCGTTCGCATCGAGGGCGAGTCGCCCCTGGCGCAAGAAGAGCACTCGGTCGAACAGGCTCTCCGCCTCCGCCACTTCATGCGTCGACAATAGAATCGCCTCGTTGGTGTGCCACTCCCGGACGAGTGACGTGAGGATCTTTTCCCGCGACAACAGGTCGATGCCGGCGAGCGGCTCGTCGAGCAGGTACAGCTTGACGTCCCGCGCCATACGCGTCAGTGTTTGTCTCTTACCTGCATTCGTTCTTGTTTTGTGGCCGCGATGACAACACGTCTCTTTCGCCCTATACTTATCTTCACAATGAGCGATGACCTCCTCTCTAGTCTGAACCAGCAGCAGCGCGATGCCGTGACGCACGGTGAGGGACCACTCCTGATCCTTGCCGGTGTTGGGACGGGAAAGACGACGGTCATCACGCGGCGAATCGCGTGGCTGATCGCCGAGAAACGGGCCAAGCCGGCGGAGATCCTCGCTCTTACATTCACCGAGCGGGCTGCCGCGGATATGGAGGAGCGCGTTGATCTGCTTGTTCCCTACGGTTACATCGAGGCGAGAATCGGCACTTTTCACTCGTTCTGCGACTCAATCCTACGCGAGAACGCAATCCTCCTCGGCCTCTCCCCCGACTACCAGATCCTCACTGAGGCCGAGCAGGTAATCTTCCTCAAGGATCACCTGTTCGAGTTGCCACTTGAACGCTTCCGTCCATTGGGAAACCCGGTGAAGCACTTATCAGCGATCCTCAAACTCTTCTCGCGCGCCAAGGACGAGGACGTTACCGCCGAGGAGTACCTTGCCTTTGCAGAAAAGCTTGCTGCGGATGGCGATGAAGGTCTGGATGAGGAAGAGAAGACATTGCGGCGCGAGGAGATCGCAGATCAGATTGAGCTTGCCCAGACCTATACTGCGTATCAGGGTCTGATGGCAAAGAACGCCTTTGTCGACTTTGGTGATCTAATCACACTGACGCTAAAGCTATTACGCGAGCACCCGCTCGTGCGCAAGCGCTACCAGGATCGATTTCGCTACATCCTTGTGGACGAGTTTCAGGACACAAACTACGCCCAGTTCGAGCTTCTAAAGCTCCTCGCCGGGCACCGCAACCTGACCGTCTGCGGAGACGACGACCAATCGATCTACAAGTTTCGCGGGGCGGCAATCAGCAACATCCTCGGGTTCCGCAGCGAGTACCCGGACGCAGACCTGATCGTTATCGTGGAGAACTATCGCTCCACGCAGCAGATCCTCGACCCCGCCTATCGCCTGATCCAGTTTAACAACCCCGATCGTCTGGAGGTGCGCGAGGGGATCGACAAGCGCCTGCATGCCGTGGCTGATGATGGGATGCCGGTGCAGCAGCAACACTTCCAGGAGATCAACGATGAGTGCGATTTCGTCGCCGAGACGATCGCCAGTGGGGTGAAGGCCGGCCGCATCTATCGCGACTACGCCATCCTTGTGCGCAGCAACGCTCAGGCGGACAGCTTCCTACAGGCGCTGAACCTCCTCCACATCCCGTGGCACTTCTCCGGCAGCCGCGGCCTGTATGATCGCGAGGAGATCAGAACAATTATCGCCTTCCTGCGCATCCTCGCCGATCCGCGCGACAACATGTCCTTTCACTACGTGGCAAGCTCGACGTTCTACAATGTGCCACCGCAGGATCTGGCCTTTGCCACAAGCTACTCGCGCCGCCGGAACAAGAGTCTGTTTGAGGTGTTCCGCGTGGCGGCAAGGAGCGAGGAGTTCCTTGGAATCTCCGCGGAGGGGCGGGAGGCGATGACACAGTTGGCTGATGATCTGGCGGCCACGCTCTCCTTGGCGTCGCAGGAGAAGACGGGCGAGGTTCTTTATCATTACCTCACCGAACGTACCGGAACGATCGCCGCGCTCTCCAACTCCGAGGATTCGCAGGACGCACTCAAGGTGCAAAACATCGCCAAGTTCTTCTCCATCATCGAGCGTTTTTCGCGTGTGGGCAAGTACGACCGCGTCCCCTGGTTCATCGACTATCTAGATTCTCTGATCGAAGCCGGGGACAACCCGGCCGTGGGAGAGGCGGACTGGGACGAAGACGCGGTGAACGTCCTCACTATTCATCAAGCCAAGGGGCTGGAGTTTTCTATCGTCTTCCTTGTCGGTCTGGTGTCGGGGCGTTTCCCATCACGCCAACGCCGCGATGCGATCCCGCTTCCCGACGGGCTGATCAAGGACATCCTCCCCGGTGCGGAGTCCGACTTCCACAAGCAGGAGGAACGGCGATTGTTCTACGTGGGGATGACACGCGCCAAGGAGGGGCTGTACCTGACCAGCGCCAAGGACTACGGTGGTAAGCGACCGCGCAAACCGAGCCAGTTCGTGTCCGAGGCGCTCGACCTTCCGCCCGCGCAGCTCAATGTGGTGAAGAGCTCCCCGATTGCAGCACTCGTACGGCATGGGAAAAAACCAGTGGAGGCTGCGACAAACGACGACCTCGTCCTTCTACCTCGCGGTGAAGAGATGCTCGTATTGAGCAACCGCAAGATTGACGACTACCTCACCTGCCCAATGAAGTATCGCTACATCCACATTCTCAAGGTTCCCATTCGCCAGCACCACTCCGTCATCTACGGAAGCGCGATCCACCACGCGATAAAACGATACAACACGGCGCGGCATGTGGGTGAGGAGGTCTCTCTCTCCGAGATTCAGGACACATTCCGGAAGGCGTGGCAGACGGAAGGGTTCCTCACGCGCGAGCACGAGGAGTTGCGCTATCAGGAAGGGCTGGAGGCACTCGCTGAGTTCTATGCCCACGCGCAAGCGGAGGAGGCGATCCCGACTTACATCGAACAGCACTTCTCGTTTGTCGATGGCGGAGTAAAGATCGTTGGGATATTCGACCGCATCGACATCCCGGATATCAACAATCCTCAGAATGGGCTGATCATCGACTACAAGACGTCACAAGTGAAGAACCAGGAGGATGCGGATAAGAAGACAAAGAGCAGCCGGCAATTGGCGATCTATGCCCTCGCCTATGAGCATCTGTTCAACGCACTCCCAGCAGCCCTCGAACTGCGCTTTCTCACGCCGAAGCTGTTCATCGGAAGAATTAAGCCGACCGAAAAAGCACTCGACAAAGCGCGTGCGGAGATCGAACGGGCGGCAGGTGGAATTCGTGCTGGGCGCTTCCCTGCCGAGCCGAGCTACTTCGCCTGCAGCTACTGTCCCTATCGCACCATCTGCCCGGCGAAGAAGTAGCGATGCCGTTGCAGTCTCAAGTGATTATGCTTGCTTCCTCGTTCGCACGATGAGAAAGTAAGGGAAGACTTGCGCAGCCTGCAAGTTCGGATGTTCGCGTACGACCTCATCGCTTGGTCTCGGTTCGGCAAATCGTTCGATGATGAAGCCAGTATCAACGAGGAGGTTCAACCACTCGCTGAGGGTGCGTGTGAACCTGGGCACCTTGAACTTCCTCACCTGCTCTTGCTGCTCTAACGGTAGAGCACCGTATGTCCACTCCTCGACCTCTCCATGTAGCTCCTGGAAGTAGCCACCGATCTCGAACGCGTAAGCTTTGCTTTCTCCGTCGCGGAGCTTCTTCCTGTGAGGTGTATCAAAGCAGGGATGAAGAATCGAGAACTGGAAGAACCCACCCGGCTTGAGAATGCGGTGTGCCTCGGAAACGGCGCGTTCAACCTCTGGGATGTCCATTAGGCTCATGAATGCTGTGGCAAAATGGAATGTCTTCGCGGGATAGGGCAGATCGACCGCATTCGCCACACGGTAGGAGATCCACAGCGTCTCTCGCTCCTCTTCTGCACGCGCGTGCTCGATGAATCGTTCGGAAATATCGATACCGGTCATTCTTGCTCCGCGACGCGCCAGGAGGCGTGTGTTGTTCCCTTCACCGCAGCCGATATCGAGCCCCTCAAGGTTGTTGATATCAGGAAGGATCTGAAGGAACGTAGGCGTATTGAATAGATCGCGACAGACGTCATACCCGGCTCTACTCAGTTTGGTCCAAGCATCCGCGTTGTCGTTCCACATTTGTCCTGCTTCCACGCTGTCCATAATCGTCCTCCCCTGGTTGGGCTTGAGCATCGATCGGCAGGTTCAACGAATAGTTCTCCAATTAAGTTTTGTTCGAGGGCCCCAGTCAGTCTAGACCCGTCTCTTACCGGAGCAAGAGGGAAGCGATCAGTCCTCCAACGACGAGAGCAGCTATCGCAAAGGTAATCCCTCGCTGTACCATCAAAGCGTGACGCAGAGGTGTGAGGCGATCCTCTACTCCCTCGAATTTCTTGGATAGATCATGAATAAGATTCTGGACACCAATGCTGACGGCACTTACAGTGTTGTCTAGCTTGTCCAACCTTGAAGGGAAATCCACTTGTGATATCTTGCCGAGCGCATCATGTATTGCAGCCTTAAGCTCTTCATCGGATCCATGTAGCTCTTGATACCCTCTGGATACTTGTTCGAGGATTGACAGGACCGATTTGCTGGCCGATACGGCCTTGGTGGCTGCGTCTTGTGCTGCATGGATTTCATCTACAGACTTGCTGAGCCGTTCTAACTCGGATTCCAATTCAGCCAAATGGTCGTTTACTGTTGCACTATCGCTCATTGGATCACTCCCTTTCAAGTTTGTGGTTGAACTCTCTAAGCCACTCAAGATGGAGCTTGATCATCTGCCCCCGGATAGTGGGAAGCATCTCATCACCCTGTTTCTCAATCTCCCGATAGAACTGTGAAATCGCACTGACTGTAGAAGAGTGTCCCACTTGATTCTTGAACAGTTCAAAACCTCTTTGTAAGTCTCTTGCAACATCTTTCTCGCTGTACGCGAGAATAATCCGCGCGTACGCACGCAACAATAATAATGCAGCATTGTCGGGGTTGTCCACTAGAAGACGGTCACAAGAACCGCGCAAGTTCTTTGTTGGCGTAGGTTCTCCCTTCACCTCATCGATGTACTGCCAGACAAGGTCAAGATCATAGTTGTAGAGACTCTTGCGCAGCTCAGGTGTGTACCGAGAGTCAAAATAGGTGTATACAAAATCGCTGAAGTCACGCTGGCAAGCATTTCTGTCTTTCTCAGGGTCGTCATTTGGATAGACCCCCACTTTGGCTGCTTGCTCCATGACATCGAGCGCCTCTTCACGTTGCTTCTTGATACGATCATAGACAAACGATATTAAGTACCCCAGGCACTTCTGTAATACAGTATCGCCTTTGCGCTGCATGATTCTCTCTGGAACATGCTTTGCTTCCTCTTGAGACATATATCTTGACACGTACTGCGAAAGCATCTTTACGTACTCATCATCTGTACGCTTAGTAATTATCGCTTCGATTAGTCTCTTGTGGTAGTCAATGGTGTAGTCGTCAATCGCTCCAACCACGGATAACCGGTATATGGCTTTGAAGGTCTCCGATTCAGTTCGTATGTGTTTGAAATCGGCTCTCAAGTAATCGTCTACGGGAACCCCAAGCTTCCATGCAAATTTCTCTACCGTATGGCGGAACCTGCAGGCCTCTTGGACTCTCTTTACAGATCGTCCTTTATATCTAGCGATCTTCTTTATGCGCCCATTCTCAAAAGGAATGATGATTTTCTTTGTCTGCTTCACGTCCATATCTTCAAGCATTTGCTCTATGCCAGGACGAGAACCGTTAGAAGATTCTATCTTACTGAGCAATTCATAGATAATGCTTTTTTCTTTGTCCTCACCCCGGAATGCATCATCAATGAAGCTTTGCATAAGTCCCTTATCCGAGAACTTCTCTGAGAGGAGCAATGCACATACAGCGTCACGTCTATCACGGCCAGCGCGGCCGGCCTCCTGATAGAAGGCTTCAAGTGATGGCGGCATGTTGAAGTGAAGAGTGTAACGGATATTAGGTTTGTCAATTCCCATGCCGAAAGACTTAGTAGCTACGAGTAATGCGAGGTCGTTCTTTCTGAATCTACGCTGAGTTTCCTCGAGATAGCTAGGGTCCAATTTACCAGCATACTTACCTATGCTACCTGCTATGTGTGGAAACTTTTCTTTGAGATACGTACTGACGTCTTTGATTCCGAAGCTCTTGTTGACATGCGGGCAGAAGATTAAACCAGAATTTGTCCGTTCCCCTTTACGCTCATAAAAACCGCTATCTTCACCAGCTTGACATCCAAACTGCTGGGGAAGCTTGCTTAGCCAATTGACGAGGTATAGGTTTTTCTGTGTGGCATAGGGTTCCCACTTCTCTTTCTTGTTTATGGCCAGGTCCTGCGGCTGTGGGACTCTTATTATTTCGAAGTGCAATTCTTCACGCTCATATGACTCCAGAGCAACGATGGCTTGATCATCTTCAAGTTCAAGTTCCCGTTGAACATCGCTCAGTACGTCGAACGACGCCGTGCCGGTCAAGGCGATGAACGGCAGGGCACCAGAAGCTGGTCTACAAAACTTCCGCGTGTTTTCCCCTAATCGTAAGTAGGCGGTACGAAAGTCGTGTCCCCATTCGGAGACGCAATGTGCTTCGTCTATTACACAGTAGGAAAACCACTTAGGATTCGTTCCTGTTCCCATTTTGGTTAGAGCGTCGCGAAATTCCTGGATCATAAGTCGCTCTGGACTTACAAACGTGAATTGGAACTCCCCATCCTGGAAACGCTTTATACGCTTTGGCCTCTCACCTTTCTTAAGTGAAGAATCGATAAAGGTTGTGGTGTCGATACCTGCTTCTTTGAGATGATCGTCCTGGTCGTGCATCAAGGACTTGATGGGATCAATAACAAGCGTAATGCCGGGTTGCAGCAATGCTGATAACTGGTAACAAAGCGACTTGCCTGCTCCTGTAGGAAGTAGACCAATAACATCCTTACGAGCCAACGCTCGTTCGAGTATATTCTCCTGCCCTTCTCGGAATTGTTCCTTGCGGAAAAGGTACCGGAGGAAGTAGCGAAGCGATTCTCTCTTCTTCTCCTCCTCTGAGTCCACGTGGTAAGCGACGGGCTTTGCACAGGCAACACACCGATTTGCCGAAACACAGTGCACAGAGCGTATTACAGCGGTCACGGCATTCCTAGCTACTCGCTCTTTAAACAGCGGCTCAATCTCTGTCAACCTTGACCGCTGAAGCACCCCGACGTCAAGAAGTACATCGGCGTTGAAGGTTTCAATCTCACGGTCACCTCGAAAACCAGCAACTTGCCGTTGGTACTGAAACTGCAATGGGTTATCAAGTCGGCTAAGTTCAGCGTCAGTAAATTCTTCAGAGCAGTACGCCCGCAGTTCGACTTTGGGAGCGAAGTCCCGCCCTTGCAGGGCCAGTAGGTTGCGAACCAGTTGTAGGAGATCTTGCACCGCCAACCAAGAACAAGGAACATCACGTTCGAAAACGGCAATCTTCCACACAGATGCATCTAAGGATAACACTCCAGAATGGATCAATTGGACGAGGGTCTTTTGGATTCTAGCGACTGCCAGCGGCACTAGGACAAGCTGAAAAACGCGGCGGAGCAGAGGATCTTCCCAGAAAGGTTCGTGATAGTTCTCGGAGGCCACCTGAGCATACCTACCTTGGAAGAAAGCCTTCAATTGAGTAATTTTACTTGCTGGAATGTCCGAGAACTCCCTAGTCTCGATACGAACGGTGTCCCATCCTGCTTCACGTACATCTTTGTCTCGTTCTTTATCCAAAATTACTTGAGGTTCTTCATCATGCTGACTCCCGTCGATTTCTATCACTAAACCACTTGTACCCCTGCCTCTTACAGGGAACTCACACGCGAAATCCACCCTTTGTTCCTTGTGTTGGTCATTCATAACGATCGAGTCAAGCGGGCGTTGCAGTTCCAGCAGTTGGCCAGCATGTGGACCGATAATACTCGGCAGGATTGTCCGCAAAAAGTCCCGCTCAAAATCGCTATCACACAACGAAAGCTGCGAAGGGGTATGTGCCAAACGCGGCTCGACGCAGACAAGTGCACGGTATAGTAGATCAGACACTCCCTCATCTAGAGGTTCAGTAAGCTCGAAGCCAATGCTTCCCATTGTATTGTGCTCTTGCGTAAGTCCCAATCGATCGGCAAGCACTTGTTCAACATATGGAGAACATAGAGTGGGTTTGCCGCGCGAAAGAATGTTGTCTAGTATAGAACAGATGCTATCTTCAGCAACTCGATTAGGTAGTGCTACATCACACTCGAACACCGAATACCAGGAAACTAATTCACGATTTAACAGGCTATATACACTACTGCTTGCAGAGCCACAATAGAGCTGCGTGTTTGATCACCTGCCGAATTTCAGATGACTGATTATAGATATTAGTTGAAATGACTGCAACTTCTTTAGAATAGAGGCGTCGTTAGCTTCACGGAATGCAAGAATGTGAGTAGTCGGACAGAATGGCGGACAAGCAGACCTACAGCGGGGTTATGGCATACTGCGAAGAGCAGTGCACTGCGCGAACAGTTCGATATCAGTACACTTGACGAAGTAATGAACAGGAAAGCAGACATCGTTATCGCTGGATACTACGGATACGGGAACCTTGGGGATGAGGCAATCCGTGTTGCGCTACGCGATGCGCTTGATAAACGCGGTATAGATGCCATGTGGCTTACCGCTCGGCCGCAGGCGCAGGATGAGATCGATCGCAGGTCAGTGCTGCGTGTGTACCGCGCGTTGCGCCACAGCCGCGCGCTCGTCTTTGGAGGAGGAGGGCTGCTACAGAATAGGACGAGCAACCGCTCGCTCTTGTATTACCTTGGATTGATGGGGCTTTCGCGTATCGCAAGAAAGTCTGTCCTTCTCCTTGGCCAAGGGATTGGTCCGATCCACGGGCGCTTTGCACGGCTGCTGACACGCATTGCACTGAAGCATGCAGCCTACATCGGTTGTCGCGATCAAGGAAGTGCTGAGTTTCTGCGCAATGAGGGCCTGAACGCCGTTCTCGATGGTGACTTGTTCTTCCTTCTTCCCCCGGTTGAAGAACCACCGACGCGATCGTCGGCGGCGCGTAACATAGTCCTCTGCCTGAAAGGAACGAAGAACGAGGAGCTTCTTTGTCGTTCCAGGTGGGTAACTCAAGAGAAAGGGTCAAGCTTCAAGATGCTCCCAGAGACAAAGAACTGTCTCACCACGAAGGACACGAAGGGCACGAAGGGGTCAGAGGACGAACCGCTTGATCCTGCTCCCAAGGTTGGTCACATTGCACAGCCAATTAGGGCATTTGATAGCTCATCGAGTTCCATTCTTCGTGTCCTTCGTGTCTTTCGTGCTCTTCGTGGTGAATTCCCTTTGGTATCCGTCCCGCGCAAACCGAAATCGGAAATCACTGCCCACTCGAAACGACAAGGAACTGACAAGGCCGAAATGGTCGAGAAGACCGTGCACATGCTCGATGAGGTCTCACGCAGAACTAAGATCTCCGTTACTCTCCTTCCATTCTTCCCCGCGCAGGATTTAGACCTCAGCGAGAAGATCGCTGAGCGTGCCAGCGTTCCCTGCCAGATTATGCGCGCCGATACGATCGACAATACAATGCACGTCCTCGAAAAGGCGGACCTCGTGATATCATCGCGCTTGCACGGGTTGGAGTTTGCGTTGCGCGCGGGAGTGCCGATGATCGCGATCAACGAAGATCAAAAGATCAATGCCTTCGTCGCTGAAGTGAAAGAGAGTAGTGGTCTAGAGATTCCGTGCATTGGTTTTCCTTCTTGCGAGCAGGTGCTGCGGGTTCTTGGCTCGCCGCCATCGCCTGCGTCTGTACGCGGGGCGTACGTTGTCATGCATACGCGGGCAACAGAGGTTTTTTCGCGCTTTGTCGCCGTACTGGAGGAACTATGAATGTAGAACAGGCTGACTATCGCCACATCCACCAGCCGGTGCTTATGCGTGAGGTGGTGAAGCTGCTATCGCCACGGCCCCGTGGGGTGATCGTCGATGGCACGCTTGGTATGGGCGGGCACAGCGAGGCGCTCCTTGCAGCATACCCGACAATCGAAGTAGTCGGGATCGATCGGGATGAGGATGCATTGGCGATCGCCAAGGAGCGCCTTGCACCGTTTGGCGGTCGCGTCCGCTTTGTGCACGGTAACTACCGCAATTGTGTGGACATCCTGGGCACACTTGGAGTAGACCGGATCGATGGATTTCTCCTCGACCTAGGGCTGTCGTCCCTCCAACTGGATCGACCCGAGCGCGGGTTCAGCTTCCGTACGAGTGGGCCGCTAGACATGCGCATGGATCGGACACGAGGCGTGAGCGCGGCGGACCTTGTCAACGACTTGTCAATGGAAGAACTCTCCGACATCATCGCGCGCTACGGTGAGGAGCGCTTTGCACATCGTATCGCTCGTGCGATCGTGGCAGCACGCGCGAAGGGAAAAATCGAGGCGACCGACGAGCTGGCGAGGGTTGTGTTCGATGCCATACCTCGCAAGTTCCATCCCCCGCGCATTCACCCAGCGACGCGCACCTTTCAGGCACTCAGAATCGCGGTAAACGACGAACTTGATAACCTGGAGAAGGGGCTGGAGGCGGGATTCTCCGTTCTCTCTGCAGGAGGAGTAATGGTGATGATCAGTTTCCACTCACTGGAAGACCGTATCGTAAAGGGATTCTTCCGTTACAAGGCGCTCTCCTGTATCTGCCCGCCGGATCTACCTGTGTGCATGTGCGATAAAAAGGTGGAGATGGAGATCCTGACAAAGAAGCCGGTCTTCCCCCGCGATGAAGAGGTCAACAACAACCAGCGTGCGCGTAGCGCCAAGCTGCGAGCGGCGAGAAAGATCGAGGGAACAGACTGAAGCCTGATGTTGGCCTGCCCCCAGGGCAAGGCGGAACGGAAGCGTCCTCTTGTTGCTGAGTTCACAAGTCGGATAGTTCTCTCCTGACGAAGTCCTCTACCTGAGCAATGTCGGACGAATTCGTGGTGGATTCTTTCCATGTATTGATGACTGACTGAAAGAATTCGCGCGGTGCATCATCTGCCCAGTCCTTGTATTCAGAGTGGGACTCTCTGCGGAATAGGCATATTCCGTGGAGTATCCCCATGCAGTATCTTTTTCCTCCTGTAGCATTGCCAAATCCCGATGCCTCTTCATTTCGCTCATGAATGGCCTCAGCGTTTCCGCGAACATCTCCCACGCGGCCTCTCCTGGTTCGATGTACTCATTGGGGTCCCCCGCGCGCTCCCACACGTCTTCAACTGCGAGGGCGTCGAGATCGAAGTAGACTTGATGAGCGATTTCCTTGACATCCACATCAGCTAGGCCTTTGCGGGCAATTCGGTCGATCTTTCGCCCGATGGAATGATCTTCTTGCACGAGTTGTCTGAGGATGCTCAGCTCTTCATCGGGAGACAAGTAGTCTATGATTCCATTGTCAGTCATGATCGTGACTGCTAGTGCATTCTGATGGACTCTATTCCTCTATCGTCTCTGCTTCGGCCTCGATTTCTTCTAGCAAGTCTTTCACACCTATTTTGTTGGCCCAGTCCTGCAAGTAAGCGATGTCCAAATTACCCGATTGCACTTCGTAAACGCGCAAGGCATCCGTGAACTGCTTCTTGCTGCCTCCCGAGAGCTTGGCCCACCTTAGCTTTGCCAAGATTGTATCCTCGGGAGCAGAGACGGCGATCTGCAACCCCATCACTTCCTCAACGCGGCGCCGCGAGAAACGCATCCGATCGAATGGCTGATCGGTGAGCAGCCAGAAATCGACCTTGTCTCCTGTATGCGAATCGATGAGATTGAACATGTCTCTTCTCGCGACCGCCTGGGCAACGCTTTCCGCATTCAGGTAGAAACGAGGAGGCGGAAAGGAGTGAACAAGATCTGCGATCGCCGCTTTTTCGATGGCAACAACGATGTCTATGTCATGACTCGACCGTGGCTCTCCCTGCAGGCTCGAAGCGACCGAACCGGTCAGCATGTACCGGATACGCCCACGCGACAGAGCCTGAATAACCCTTCTCAGTAGTTCCTGTTGTGACATTTGTCAAGGCGCTCCAGATACAGTTTTTTCAGTTCGTCCTCCGCCATTTCGGGAAAGCGCACCCGCAATCCAGCAATGAACAGCTTCCTGGAGAACTCCGATAGCTCGAACGCCTTCATTAGCCTAGCTTCGGGTGTCATGCTGCGAAGCACTTGAATATACAGCTTGTGGTTCGGCCTTTTCTTGATGTCCATCGTTTCCTCCAGGTTGTCACCATTCTAGTATGAGCGAGCGTGTTCGCAAAGCAAGTGGACCATCAGGTGGGGTGACTCGATTTGCGGCCCGTCGCTCGGAAAGGTAATCTAGTTCGCATCTTTCGTCGACAAATGTCCCGATTGCAGATGCCGTTTTCCCTTAACTTGAGTTGAAGATGGAACGCCAGAGAGCAACGACGATCAGTTACCCGCTGCATCGGCCGTACAACCCGTCCCGCGTGCGTACGGCCACCTGGCCACGTACGACTCTCGCCGTGATATGCGGTGCCGTGATCATCGCCTCGGCATGTTTCCTGTATGTGTGGCAGGGGACGCGAATCCTTGCCCTCACCGCGCAGCGGGAGAGCATGAAGTATACGATCACTTCTATCGAGGAGGTGAATAACTGGCTTGACTTCCAGATCGGACAGGCGTTCTCGTTGGATCGCGTTTCACGCATTGCGCGTGAGCAGCTCCACATGAGCGAACCGACTGACGTACGCTATGTACACATTGCACCCCACACAACAGAA
>Ga0222701_1000383_pt1 | contig 16886 bp, 14 predicted proteins | sample AntAcemetage1502_FD_179825 | JGI IMG/M metagenome (GOLD analysis project Ga0222701, IMG submission 179825) | Saline water microbial communities from Ace Lake, Antarctica - #1502 | ecosystem: Environmental > Aquatic > Non-marine Saline and Alkaline > Saline | place: Antarctica: Ace Lake... | reverse complement strand
ATGTTGTTTAATGTTTTGCGTGTGCGGCGGAATCAAAAGGATTCCGACCGTAGACAACTGACCAGCCGTTTGAATCGGAAGATTCAAACAAAGAGCACTGACCAACTCTACCGACGACACGCTTGTTAGCTGCATTTTTTACTTCAAAAGCAAGCATTTTTTAACTGCTTCAGTTTTACCATTAACATTCAATTTGTAATAATAAATTCCTGAACTAACAGGTTTTCCAATATCGCCATCACCATTCCAAATAACTGAATGAGAACCTTTGATGAATACATTTTGTGTTAATCTCTTGATTTTTTGCCCTTTTATATTGTAAATTGAAAGTTCAATTTCTGAATCATTTTGGATTAGGAATTCAATTGTAGTAGTTGGATTGAAAGGATTGGGATAATTTTGACCCAATATTGATTTCCTGTTAATTTTCGATATTTGATAGTCATCTACAAATAATCCACCAGAAGTGCTGTGAAATATTGTACCATGACTTCCAACAATCCAACCCGTATTTTCATCATCAAATAAAACACAATTTAGATATGTGAAAATACCTAAGTCTGAATAATACCAAGTTTCACCGCTATTTGTTGTATGTAAAATTATGCCAACATCACCAACAATCCAGCCTGAGCTGGAATTAGTGAAATAAACATTATTAAGGTTTCCATATGTCCCAAAATTCTGAATTTCCCAATTATTTCCACCATCAGAAGTGTGTAAAATTAATCCCATAACCCCAACTGCCCATCCAAAATAGTCATCAACAAAACTAACATCACGGATTATATGTGTTGTCCCAGAATTCTGAATAATCCAATTGTTCCCTCCATCTATTGTATGTAAGATCAGACCAGAATTTCCAACCGCCCAGCCAATATTTAAGTCAATAAAGCAAATATCACTAATAAATTCATCTGTACCAGTGTATTGAGAATTCCAATTTAATCCGCCATCTGAAGTATGATAAATAACACCGTTGGATCCTCCGATCCAACCTGCATTTGAATCTTTAAAATCAATACAATAAAATTCACTGGTATTAACAGATAACTGTACATTCCAATTATCTCCACCATCGACTGTATGTAATACTTTTCCGAATGGTCCATTATAGTAATATCCGCCAACTACCCAACCATTGTTCTCATCAGTAAAACATATATCTTGAAGGTAGCAATCGGAATAAGTATAATTGATATTCCAATGATTGCCACCATCTAAAGTATTTAAAATTACATTATTTCCTGTGACCCATAAATTATTAGCATCGATAGAACTAATACCCCAAAGAAAAGCAGAAATCCCTTCACTTTGAAAATTCCAGTTGCTACCTCCGTCATTAGTGTGAACTATCACTCCTCCATCTCCGATCGCCCAACCCATATTTATGTCTAAAAAATATGTGCTCATTAAATTTAATGTCGTACTGGAATATTGGGATAACCAATTATTTCCACTATCAGTAGTATTTAGTAAAGTACCTTGAGATCCAACTATCCAACCAGTTGAAGAATCTATGAATTGAACACTATTAAGAGTGTTATTAGTTCCTGAAATTTGCATATTCCAGTTTTCTCCACTATCAATTGTTCTTAGTACAGTACCATTTGATCCAACAGCCCATCCAGTATTTATATCTGAAAAACAAATAGAATTTAAATGATAACTAGTTCCAGTTATTTGAGGATACCAGTTTTCTCCTCCATCTATTGTATATAAGATAGTACCAGAATTGCCTGTAATCCAACCTGTAGTTTCGTCTGTGAAATATACATTATTTAGATCGTAATTAGTTCCAGAATTTTGTTCAAACCAATTATTACCTCCGTCAGTTGTATGAATCAAAGTACCATAGTTTCCTACTGCCCAACCATTATTGAAATCTGTAAAAAAGATACTATTTAGGTATGGGTGAAATCCAAAATTCTGACTATCCCAGTTATCTCCGCCATCAATAGTTCGTAAAATTAAACCGGATTCACCAACTACCCATCCGGTATTCTCATTAATAAAATATACACTATTGAGGTCTCCATCTGTAACAAAGGTCTGATTGATCCAATTACTGCCACCATCACAAGTATGTTGAATTGCATATCCTTCACCAACAACCCAACCGGTATTTTCATCTATAAAAAAAATATCTTTATAAGGACATCCATTTTGCCAATACCAATCATCTTGAGCATTTAGTGAAACAGCAAGTAAAAGTAAACAAAATATTATAACGTTAACAGATTTCATTTTACCTCCATTATTAATATTTATGCATTAATTCAATGCAGCTAATGTTTCGCGTGTGCGGCGGAATCAGAATGATTCCAGCCGAAAACAAACCTACCAGCCGTTTGAATCGGAAGATTCAAACAAAGAGCACTGACTAGCCTTACCGCAGACACGCTTGTTAGTGGACGTTTCATCAATATTTCACATATTTAAAATATTCAGTTTTATTTTTTCTTGATATTGGCCGAATATATTTATATTCTTCATCTCCGCAACCATTAAGAATAATTATATCTTCTGAAAAATCTTTTAAAGACCAATATATTTCATTTCCGCCGTCTACAAATACACAACTTTTGGGATTGAATAAATGATTTTTTATTACGATACTTTGTTTACTGGTTTCTAAATTATTGAGTACCATATTCGCTGAAAATTCGTTACTGTTTTTCATCAAGCGAATATTTTGAGCAAATACTGAACCATAATTATTTGATCTGATTCTTGCTGCTCGGCAATATAAAATTTGATTACCTTCCAATTTATTTAAAGAAAATATATATGAATGTTTGTTTGTATTTATTTGTGCTGCAAAAGTATGCTTTTTATCATCTTCATTGAATACAGAACCTATACTCCATTCGGCAATGCATTGTCCAACAGTTTCTTTAGTAGCTTTTGTACCAATATTGAAATCATCCATTTCTATTTTTTCAATTTGCTCTAAATTTTGATTATTGGTAAAACTTGAATGAAAAGTTAAAATGTTATTTTTTTTATTTAATTTTAAAAAAAAATCATCATTATTTGAGATTTTCAGGTATGCTTTAGTTTCATTCAATAAAAAAGATTTTTTATATGTTTGTGCTGGAAAATTATATTTATCACCATTTTCTTTCCATTTCTTTTCAGTATTGTTAAAATATTTGCAAATGGCTTTTTCTGTTGATTTATTAAAACAAGATACTGCTTTTGTAAATAAATTAAATTTGTTTTCGTTAAGCTCATAAGTTATTAATGCTGAGATGTATTCAGTCCCTTTATACAAATAAAATAACATCATTTTTTCTGTAATAACAAGTTCCGAGTCTTTATTTGTCCAAACACCGAAAAGATGTTTTATATTCGAATTTTTCATAATGTTTCCTTAACACTTTTTTATTAATTTTATAATAGACTTTTATCTCAGAATTATGTCCACTAATGTTTCGCGTGTGCGGCGGAATCAGAATGATTCAGCCCGAACAAAACGCTAAACCCTGAATCGGTACGATTCAGACGAAACAAACCACTCAGCCTTACCGCAGACACGCTTGTTACAGGCAGTTTCTTTTCCTCCAGACTACTAAGAAAATGGAATGGAATTTGCCAAATCAACAGGGGAGAAGCACTTGCAGATTTTATGACAATTGTACCTCTGAATTCCTGTTGGGATACTCACGAATTATAACCTTTAATTAACTTCACAACTTTGAACTGGAACTTTCACTGAACGTACAGATCGTAGTTTCCGGCGAATTGGCAGAAAATTTGCTAACCCTTCAAGAGTGATTTAATTGCAAATATTGTAACAATTGCACCTCTGAATTCCTGTTGGGATACCCACGATTTATAACCTATAATTAACTTCATGACTTTGAACTGGAGCTTTCACTGAACGTACAGGTCGTAGTTTCCGGCGAATTGGTAGAAGATTTGCCGATCACTCACTTTAGCGCAAATTCCGTTATCCTTTTCGTTATATAAACTTATTTTCCGACTTTTGTCAGTTTCCAATAACTGTCCAGTTTTTAGGAAATCAATTTCAAACCAAAGTTACTTTTATACCGAACGAAATTTTCCTTAAGTGCCTGTAATGTTTCGCGTGTGCGGCGGGATCGGAACGATCACGCCAGACCAAACAAACCAACCGTTTGAATCGGTAGATTCAAACAAAGAGCACTGACCAGCCCTACTGCCGACACGCTTGTTATGCCTATTCTTTCGTGAACTAATAATCATTTAAAATTACATTTAAGATTAAGTAAAACACTTTTCAACGTTAAGTATACTATGCTTTTTTCTAGTTTCCAAGAGCCGAAATGAAAATGATAGAATCTTCAGCTCTTTTTTTAATTTTTAATAACTGTTGTACATCAAAAGTCCCTGCACTTCCGTGTGTCCCTTTATTTAAAGTTCTAAAAAATCCTAATAAGTTTTCAATGTCTGCATCAATAAAACTCTCAAGTGCTGAAAATTCTAAAGACTTTCTATGAAGAAGATATTTAATTTTGGATCTCCTATTTGGCTTTCCCTCGTATAACTCACAATTTGAATTATATAAAAGCACATTTTCATCAGGAGCTTTAATGTCTATAAGCTTAATAAATATTTCTCTCACACTTGTGCAAAAGTGTCTTGCAGCATCGGGATTTTGTGGATTTAGAGAGTAAATCGCACCTCCCCATCGTTTGCCCAGTTCATCCGATATTTGAAACAGATTATTTTCAACTACAGTTCTTTGCAGTTCAGATGGAGGAATATACTCTCCTGAATCAAAGCCAGATATTGAATTATATAATTGAACACTATTATTAGTTTCTTGAACTGGATAATCTATTAGAATTGGAGAAGAGTTGTTCAACTCATTTGTTTCCGTGTAATCCGAAAGATGGCTGAATCTTTCTTCAAGAATAGTTGTTGATTCTCTAAGAATTGTTGAGCTTGTGTATACTATAGTTTTATTTGATTGATTGAACTTCTGGATTGCATTATTGAGTTGGGTTCGTTTATTTCTTTGTGCAGAATTATACTGTCTTACTTGGCGATTGTAATCATCAACTCTTTTCTTTTCAGCTCGGTTGTATTCATCTGTTACTTTTCGATTATGCGCATTTACTTTCCGATTGTAATCATCAACTCTTTTCTTTTCAGCTCGGTTATAATCGTCAACTTGCTTCTTGTTTTTTCGATTTTGTTGTTCAATTAATCTTTTATATTCAGCAGGAGAAACTCTTCTTACCATAGCATTAATTTATAATTTTTGTCTTTCTTTTGCATTGCGTACAACTTATGAGTATCACCTATTGTTATTATTCCTCTTATTAGGTGAGACAATAACAATTGTGTATATTTTTCTTTTATCATTTTACTATTTCCTCCAATCATATTTTCAAAAATACTTTTTAATTTTTTGGTCAAGAACTTAAACTCTATACTAACACAAATATAGGCATAACATATGTACGCTGCGCCAATTGAAAATGTACACATAACTAACCTATAGTTACACTAAAAAAGTTCGTCATAACCTTAATGTCAGGTTCACCATAACTTCATCGTTTGCATCATTTCTACAAATATTTTATTTACTAATCCTAATTTGTAAAAACAAAACATAATCGTCAATTAGAAAATATTTAAGCAAGGTGAAATAAATTTGAGGTTCGGGATTCGGGGTTTGGGTGACGAGTAATATTCCGTCATTCTGCGGAGTCACAAATTTTCGTAGAAAATTCTCTTTCTACGGCATCTATTGCTGTTACTCTTAATGAAAAGTATAAGTTTGTTCATTCGTAATTCGTAATTTATAATTTACAATTCGTTCTATCCTTCCTTAAAAGAGCAGCGTAAAAGATACGTCAGGATGACGAGATAATAAAAAAAGCCGCTCTCTATCGAGAACGGCTGTAAATTTATCAATACGGTTTTATTAAGCTGACTGCTTTTTATTTTTGTCCTCATAAGAGAAGACCGGATCAGTTTTACCAAGCACAACATCGCCGGAGATAAAACACTCTTTTAAATTGTTTAACTCGGGAATTTCATACATGATATCGAGCATAAATTTCTCCATTATTGCTCGTAATCCACGGGCTCCTATTTTTTGATTTATAGCCATATGAGCAATTTCTTTAAGAGCATCAATTCCAAAATCAAGTTTTACATTTTCAATTTCGAATAACTTAGAATATTGTTTGCAGATAGCATTTTTAGGTTTGGTCAGAATTGCGATAAGAGCCTCTTCATCAAGTTCATGCAACGAAGATGTTACCGGAATTCGACCGACTAATTCAGGGATAAGACCGTATTTAACAAGGTCGTTTGGAATTGTCTTACTAAAGAAATCCGGGTCAATATCCTTTTGGGAAATTATGTCAGCATCAAATCCTACAGCTTTTTTCTTTAGTCTATTTTGGATTACTTTATCTAATCCGAAAAATGCACCACCTGCGATAAACAGGATATTCTTTGTGTCCATTTCAATAAATTCCTGTTGCGGGTGTTTCCTGCCGCCTTTTGGAGGAACATTTACTTTTGCACCTTCCAGTATTTTGAGTAAAGCTTGCTGTACGCCTTCACCCGAAACATCCCTGGTTATCGATGGTGTCTCAGATTTTCTGGCGATCTTATCGAGTTCATCAATATAGATAATTCCTTTTTCAGCTTTTTCTACATCATAATTTGCATTCTGAAGGAGTCTAACAAGAATATTTTCTACATCTTCACCAACATAACCGGCTTCTGTAAGTGTTGTGGCATCAGCGATAGCAAAAGGAACTTTTAGAATACGAGCAAGTGTTTGAGCGATAAGTGTTTTACCGGAACCTGTTGGTCCGATCATCAGGATATTGCTCTTCTCAATATCAACATCACTTTCTGGATCTTGCTTAAAAATCCTTTTATAATGATTATATACAGAAACTGAGATAATCTTCTTTGTTTTTTCCTGTCCGATTACATATTGATTTAGAAGCTCATGGATTTCTCTCGGTGTAGGCAAGATAAAGTGATCCATTTCCTTTTTTTTGAATTCAGATTCGACGATCGTGGAACACATTTTTATGCATTCTCCACAAATATTCCCATTTATTCCTTTGATAAGATATTTTGTTTCAGTTTCAGATCTACCGCAGAATGAACACTTATTTTCTTGTTCCATCTACTCTCCCGATTTTAATGCTATAATTGAATCTTTTCTTGTTGAAATTACTTCATCAATAATCCCGTATTTTTGCGCTTCTTCAGGACTCATGAAGAAATTACGATCGGTATCTTTTTCAATTCTTTTTAAAGGTTGTTCAGTATGTTTATGGAGCAGGTTATTTAGTATTTTTTTTAAGTGCAGAATTTCTTTTGTCTGAATTTCTATGTCGGAAGCTTGTCCTTGAACTCCACCCAAAGGTTGATGTATCATTATCCTGCAATTTGGAAGGGCAAATCTTTTACTTTTTACACCTGCTGCTAAAAGAAAAGCACCCATACTGGAAGCTTGTCCAATACAAATCGTAGAAACATCAGGTCTGATATACTGCATCGTATCATAAATGGCAAGTCCGGCAGATACAGAACCACCGGGGCTATTAATATACATAAAAATATCTTTATCAGGATCTTCTGCTTCGAGATGTAAAAGCTGTGCTATTACAACGTTAGCAACATTATAATCAATTGGTGAACCTACAAAAATAATTCTATCTTTTAAAAGACGAGAGTAAATATCATATGCTCTTTCAACTTTTCCATTCTGCTCAACTACGATAGGTACGTATGCCATAATAACTCCCTTAAATTACTTACTTGTCACTTTCTTATTTTCTTTTGGTAAAGCTACAAATTTCGAACTTTTAGTAATAAGTTCAATTATTTTATCTTCTTCTGCTTCATAAGTAAAATCACTGCTTTCTATTTGATTCTTATATATCTTTTTGTACTTTTCAATATCCATTTTTAATTTACCAGCAGCAGTTTTTATTATCTCATCTTTTTCTTCATTAGAAATTTTGATTTCTTCAATCTTCTTGATCTCATCCATAAGATAATGACCTTTTAGATTGAATTCAGCAACACTCATATACATACTGGTCATTTGGTCGAGTTCCATTTTATAAGCTTCTGCATATGGTTTTGCCATATTCTCAGCAACTTGTTTTACGATAGATTGAGGAAGTTCAAATGAGTTCTCATCAATTAGTTGAGCAAGAACAGCAGTTTTTGCATTGTTTTTATTATCTTCTTCAATTTTGCTTTTGAGTTCTATTTCTATTTTGCTATTCAGGTCTTTCAAAGAATCATATTCTAAGTCTTTAGCAAAATCGTCATTAAGTTCAGGAATATCTTTTCTTTTTATAGTGTTGATCTTCACAAGAAAATCTCTGTCTTTAATGTTATCATCTATGTCCACATCTTCAGATTTCTGTGATTTAGTAAATAGTTTTGTTTTAATCTCATCATCTACTTTTAAACCAGCAAGTTTAGTATTAAATGATTTAGAATATTGGTTTTCTCCAAGTACAAATTTTCTGTTTATTTCTTTTGTTACTTCATCATTTTCATTCAGGAATTTTAAAGTAGCATCAATGATAGTACCTATTTCAGCAATTTCAACAGGAATCTCAGTAGCCATTTTATATCTATATTCGTCTAAAGTTGCCTCAACCATCTCTTTTTTAAATTTAACTGGTTCAAATGGAATCTCTAATCCCTTATATTTTTTAACTTTGATCTCTGACATCACTTCGTAATTAAATTTAACTATAAGATCATTTCCTTTTTCCCATTCAAATTCAGAAGCTTCACCCTGGTTAATAGGATGTTCTTTTTCTGCATCGATCGCTTCTTTATAGTAATCTCCTAATTTTTGATTGTAAAATTCATCTTTGATCTGTGGACCAAATGATTTTTCAATCATTGAAAAAGGAGCCTTACCTTTACGGAAACCGGGAATAGAAACAAAATTTTTGAATTGATTCACAATTTTATTGTAATCTTTTATTACATTTTCAGATTCAATTGTAATTGTAAGTTCTCTAACGCATTGACTGATTTCTTTGATACTAGTTTTCAATTTATCTCCTTAATCTCAAAATAAAAAATATGGTGCGAAAGAGGGGACTCGAACCCCTACGAGATTTCTCTCACTGGCTTCTAAGGCCAGCGCGTCTACCAACTCCGCCACTTTCGCACAATAATAATTATTGCATTTCCTGATACATTTTATTGTATTTATCCATCAACTTTTGGTCATTTAGTTCTTTAGAAGCATTATACAACATTTGTACAGCTTCTTTAGAAGAATTATCAAGATTATACCACATTTCTGCATACTTGATGAGTTCATCAAATTTCTTTAATCCGTACAATTTGTAACTGAGGGTTGTAACATATATCGGGTTATCTATTGTTCCATCTACGAAATCAATATCAACCGCCATTTGCAGATAATTTGTAGATGCTTCGTTATCATTTAATGATAGTGCAATATTGCTTAATGTAACAATAATATTCATGTTTTTAGGATCGAACTCTAACGCTTTTTGGAAAGCACTGTAAGATAAAGAATCATTACCAGCATTCTTATATGCAAGTGCGGCATTGTAAAAGTCACTGGTATTTGCAGTATCATTTTTTGCTGCTTCTAAATACCAGTTACCCGATTCAATAAAATTACTTTCATTAAAATAAAGTGAAGCTATTTTCTGTTTTGCAAAAATATCTGTTGGGTCAAGTTCTGCCGTTTTAATAAAGTATTTTTTGGAGTTTTCTATATCGTCCAGTTTCTCATAGCACAAAGCCATTAATCTGTATGTGATCGTACTATCAGGTACAATTTCAGCAATATTTGTAAATATTTCAATTGCAGCTTCATATTCTTCTGATTTGATTTTCAGTTTACCGCTATTCACCATCTTTATTATACAATTATCCTTGAATTGTTCAACAGCTTCAAGTTTTTCTTCTAATTTAGGCTTTTTGATATTCTCTTTAAAGAATTTTTTTGCTTTCTTCTCATCGGTTAATTTAAGTTCTTCATATTCTGCAAAAATCCCATTGATCACATCAATTAATCGAATAAAATATTTACGGGCTTCAGGATAATCTGTTTTAATGTCGTAGTAGATTGCTGCAATGTTATTAAGTGCATCAATTTGATTAGGATTTTCTTCTAAAACCAACTCATATAGTGGAAGTGCTTTCTCGGTTCTGTTACCTCCTAAATGCATATTGGCAGATCGCAGATTCTTTTTACTTTGAGCAGAAAGATCTTGTGATGCAGTCAATAATGAGGTACCCAAAATAGAGATAAACCCAGTTAAAATTAATATCTTCTTAAAATTTTTCATTTCTCCTCCGTTTATAATATTTAAATAATATATTATTCAAAAGCAAATTTTTTTATAAGATTTATAAGTCAAGTACTTTATATTCTTCCAGAATAGAAAAGAAGGTGACTAAAAGCCACCTTCCATTAAAATTAAATTGGGTTTCTAATTTTCTAAGTCAAATGGCATAACGGCTTGCAATGGATCATTTTTAATTGATTTAAATAATTGCCAGGCTTTGAGTATACCTTTATCTTCATTGATCTGGTTAGAAAATACAGTTTCAGCAATGTCTATATCCAATTTATCTTTAATGATCTCTTCAAAGAAATTCTTTTGTTGTGGATAATACTTGATTGTGTACTCTTCAATGCTGCTCAGTTCGGCAGCTTTCTTTATTGCATCAATGATCATTCCTGTTTCGTCTATTAGCTTGTTCTGCAATGCATCTTCTGCAGACCATACTTGACCTTGAGCTATCGGCTCAACATCATCAATAGGGATTCCTCTACCATCGGCGACCCTCTGCTTGAATTCTAAATATGTTTCTTTGATACTCATACGTAATGAATTGATCATAGATTCATCCGGTTTTGAATAGATGCTCATTGCATTAGAAAATTTCCCTTTAGAAATATCTTGTTCATGAATCCCAATATTATCTGTTAGTTTAGAAATATTAGGTAGCATTGCAACAACTCCTATAGAACCGGTTATAGTGAATGGATCTGCAAAGATGTAATCAGATTCTGCAGAGATATAATATCCTCCTGAGGCAGCGACATTTCCCATCGATATCACAACAGGTTTAACTTTTCTTAATTTCTTTATCTTAGCATGGATGATTTCGGAAACAAGTGCACTACCACCCGGGCTATTCACGCGAATCACAACTCCTTTTATCTCATTATCCTTCTCAATTTTATCTAATATCTTATTCAGTTTGGCAGCGGTAATATTTTCTGTACCAAATCCTTGTGATTGCATCACAATTCCACCTTGAGCATAAATAACAGCAATATTAGATTTAGATTTTTTGAATGTCGGTATTTTATATTTGGAAAGAGAAACAAGATTTTTTTTTGTAACACCTAATTCATTATACAAGTCTTCTTTATGGATAAGTTCATCGACCAAATTATAATTGAGTGCATTTTCCTGATTAATAAATAATTCTTCTCTATTTTCATAAATTTTTGTTATTTCATCAATTTCAATTTCACGGTTTTTTGCTATTTTTGTAAGAACTGAATTATAAACATTTAAGAATAATCTATCCAAATTCTTTCGAACCGGTTCAGATAATTCGTTTCGTGTATAAGTTTCACCGGCACCTTTGTATTTTCCAGCATGGATTACAGTGAACTCTACACCGATTTTATCTAACATATCTTTATAAAAAAGTATCCCACTGCCTACTCCGGTTAACAGTATTCCGGCGGACGCTGAAGGATTGAGGTAGATTCTATCAGCAATAGTTGTGAGGAAATAATCTCTGTTCATGCCCATATCAAGATAAGCATATATTTCTTTCCCAGTGCTTTTAAAATTTTCTAAGGCACTCATAATCTCATGCAGGTTAGCATAACCGCAGGCAATGAATTTTGGTTCAAGTAAAATTCCTTTGATCTTATCATCTTGAGCAGCTTTATTGATTTTGTGCACTATTTCATAAACTGATGTTTTGTTAGCTGTTAGTGAACCAGAGAATGGATTATCTTCAAATTCGTTATAATCAACTATTTGACCACTGATATCCATTCTTAACCAAGATCCGTCAACGATCTTTTCTATCTTAGGTTTTTGGAATCCCTTTCCTATACTTCCAAATATTCTGAACATACTGAATATCATAATAATTATGATGAGTACGGAAGTAAGACATCCAAACGAAAACCATTTTGATTTCATAATTAACTCCTTTTTTATATTTTTTAATTAATATTTAATTCTTTTAATTTTCGTGATAAATTACTAACTTGAAGATCAAGAGCTTTTGCGGTTCTAGATATATTTCCGTCATTCATTTTAAGTTGAATTGAAAGATATTTTGTTTCAAATTCCTTTCTCTTTTCTTTTAGTGATAAAGTTTCATTCCAAAAGTTGGAATCAGGTTGTTTTGCAATTCCGAGGTTTTTGATATCTTCAGGTTCGATAATAACTTTTGGAACAAGAATGTACAATCTCTCAATAAAGTTCTTTAACTCCCTGATATTGCCCTTAAATTCCCATGAGCACAATTCTGAAATCGTTTCCGGTAAAAATTCTTTTTGTGGGAGCTTTAATTCATTTGAAAATTGATTTGAAAAATATTCAATCAATATCGGTATATCTTCCGGATGTTGACGTAGAGGAGGAGTTGTAATAGGAATCACATTCAAACGATAATAAAGATCTTCCCTGAATTCTCCTTTTTGCACGAGGTCTTCAAGATTTTTATGAGTGGCTGCAATAAGCCTAATATCTACTTTTTGTGTTTTATTACTTCCAACCCGTTCGAATTCACCTTCTTGTATCACGCGCAGTATCTTAGATTGTGCCTTAAGGCTCATATCTCCGATCTCATCAAGGAAAAGCGTTCCGCCATGTGCTTGTTCAATCTTCCCGCTTTTACTGCCCACAGCTCCCGTAAAGGCTCCCTTTTCGTAGCCAAATAACTCACTCTCTACAAGTTCTGTTGGAATTGCAGCAGAATTGAATTTAGCGAAAAGTTTGTCTCTTCTATTACTTCTATGATGAATTGCGTAAGCAACCAGTTCTTTACCTGTTCCGCTTTCTCCTCTAACCAATACTTTTGAATCACTTGCAGCAATTCTATCAATGAGTGATAAAAGTTCTTTAATACTTTCACTGTTTCCAATTATTTTGTATTTATCATTTTCATTAGTTTTTAATCTGCAGTAGTCTTTAGACATATTTTGAAATTCAAATGCTTTTTTTATTATGATCTTAATTTTTGTAAGACTAAGAGGCTTTTCGAGGAAATCGTAAGCTCCATACTTTATTGATTGTACGGCTTCCTGAATTCCACTATGGCCTGAGATCATAATTACAATTATATCTTCTCTGATTTTTTTCATTTTTTTTAGCAGATCAATTCCGTTGGCTCCATCAAGCCGAACATCAAGAAGAACAATATCCGGTGTCATACTTTCAAACTTATTCATTCCTTTAGTGCTATCGAGTGCAAAATCACAATCATATCCTTCATCTTCTAAAATGTTCTTTAAGGTTAGGCATATATTCATTTCATCATCAATAACAAGTACTTTCATCTATTTCTCCTGGATCTTGATAAATCTGTTTGGAATTACAATTTCAAAACAACTGCCTTCATTTTCTTTACTCGTCACGTTTATTCCAGAATTATTTACATCAACTAATTTTTTTACTAATGCAAGCCCAAGTCCAGTTCCTTTTTTCTTTTTTGTGAAATATGGTTCGAATATTTTATAGATATCCGTTTCATTTATTCCCTTACCTGAATCAGAAATACTGATCACGGTATTCCTATCTTTTCTTGTTATCTCAATATGAATTTTGTCTTCTTTTGCAGAAGCATCAATTGCGTTTTGAACAAGGTTTGTAATGATCTGGTAAAAATGTGTTCGATCAAATAAGATTGTACAATTATCTCCAGAAACTTCGATTTCAAAATTAAGTTTATATGAATCAAGAATCTCGTCAACAATCGATTTTGGATTAAATTCAGAAAATTCCGGATTAATGTTTTTTGCAAAATTAGAAAATGAACTAACCAGAAGTTTTAAATTATTGATTTCCTGATTAATAATACTGACAGATTCGGGAAAAATCTCATAGAATTTTTTATGATCATGATCATATTTTTCTTCAAGTCTTTGAATTGAAAGCTGAATAGGGGTTAGTGGGTTTTTTATTTCGTGAGCTAAAATTCTTGAGAGTTCTTTCCACATTGTATCTTTTTCGGCTTGGAGTAATTTTTTTTGAGTGCTGTTTAATTCACGTGACATACTATTAAATGAATGCTCTAATTCGCGAATTTCTTTTATACCGGTTTCCGGTAAATAAACAGAAAAATCACCATCACGGATCTTGCCTGTTGCTTTTTGTAATTCACTTAATGGTCTGGTTATTTTATATAAAAACGCAATGAAAATTATTACTGATAATACCATCAATAAAAGTAGATATACCATAGAGTAAATTTGAGCTTCATGTTTCATCATTTCGGCATCAGCCAGATTTTGACGGAAATTATTTAGTAATTCACGTGCTTTGCTACTGTCTTGTTTTGTATTAAAGGTAAGCTCAGACATAGATGTATCGAATTTCATTTCAGTAAATAATTTATTCGATTGCTGATATTTTTTTACAAAAAAGTTATTAATAATAAATAAACTTGTTAGATATAAAAGAAGAAACAGAAAAATTACGCTGAATCTTATTCCAAAATTAATTTTCATATTGCTTACTTGCTAAATTTGTCGTAAGCTGAGGCTTACTGAATTTCCATAACATCATAAGATCAAAATCTTTATTCAAAGCTATTAAGCGAATCTTTGGAAGATGTGCATTTATGGTAATTGTACAATCTTTAATGTTCTCATCCTTAAAACTGTATTCAATATTCGAAATAATGATCTTTAATTCATCGTAAGAGTTTGTTGAGAAAGATAAATCTTGGTCTTCAAGCTCGATACTAAATAGTTGTGTTAATGGATCAAAAATAATAGAATGTCTAAATTCTTCTTCATGAATTACTGAACCCTCAAGATCAATTATTACATTGAAAAAAATATCTATGATCTGTCCGGATTTGAATATCTCTTCAAAATCGTTTTCAAAAGCATTTTCCAGTTTGCATTCAGGGAACATCCTGTTTCCCAAAAAAGAGGTAGTATAATTAGAAAAAGCGGCTTCATTTCCCTGGTATGAAGAAAGCAGCAACATTGAAAATGCAGCTAAACCGCTTATGACTTTTTCTGCTAGTATCTGAAACATTAACTCCCTCCCACAAAAAAAGAGTCTTTAACCGAACAAACGGTTAAAGACTCTTCATAATTTGTCAATAATTAAAATCCGAACCAAGGTCCTATAGAAATTGTATATCCTTGATAAGGTGTTTCTGGAGAATTATTGATTTCAAAATTATCTTCACAAGAAACAGCATCCCATCCACTTGTATAAGAATGTGAAAGCATATATCCACCTTCAGCGCGAATACTAAGCCAATCAATAATTCTGTACATCACTGTAGCTTTAGGTTGGAACATAATATAATTTTTTTCTAGTTCAATTGCATTATTTGCAGAGGAATCCATATCATCATCCAACTCTAACCAATTATAATCACCATCAGTTTGTGAAATTTGAAGATTATGACCACCCCAACCTAACATGAATCCCAATGAAGCAGCCGTGCTTTTTGTAATTGCAAAGCGTTTATCTAGTGTAACCCCACCATAAGCATTTGAATACAGCATTCTTCTTGTTACTGATGTTCCATCATCTGTAGTATGTCCTTTCTTCTTGTCTATCGAATATCCTGCGCCCATACCACCAAGGAACCAGCCTTTTCCCATATTGCCGTTTCCACCACCACCGTGCATGAGAATTCCTTTTTCATCTAAACCGTTGAAACCATATGCATCCAAAATATAATTGATATCATCAAACTTATTATCATCAACAAACCATACTGGTATCCAGCCACCTCCGCCAAAACCGACTGATAATTTTTTCTTCTTCTTAATCTTCATGCCGTCTTTAGTGATAGTAATTTCTTTAGGTTTAAGTGTAGCCAGTGTAAGATCAGCAATAAAGATCTCTTCATCTCTATAAATTTTAACTTTAACTTCATCTCCAATGTTTTTACTTCTGATAAGCTTCACAAGATTACTTTCAAATTTGGCTTTCTTACCATCGAATTCCATGATGACATCACCTTTTACAATTCCAGCTTTTTGTGCCGGACCATCTTGAGTAACACCAGTGACATAAACCCCATAACAGTAAGGATAGTGCATTTTGTATGCATCTTCAAAATCCATATCAGATAAGAATATACCCATTCTAGGTGCATCTTCTGATGTTTTACCGACAAGAATATTGATATTAATTTCATTCATTGCCTCTTCAACTTCTTTCATTGCAGAGTCAATTTCCAGTTGAACTTCTTCCATGTTCATTTCCTTTTCAGTTTGCACTTGTGCAAACAAGTTTACCGAACTAAGAAATAGAACTACGATTCCGACTAATAAGATCTGTTTCATAATAACCTCCATTTTAATTTGTTTTACTTTTAGATCTCTTTATAACATTCGTTTTTTTTTCTTTCCATTTACTTACTAGATTTTTCATTTTCTTGCCTCCAATTAGTTTTTGTTAGATGCAAATGGTGTGCCAATTATTGATAGTGTAGCATAAATATCTGGATATAAAAGAGTTGGACAATATTACGAATAAACTATATAGGATTAATTCTGATAAATTTGATAATAAGAGGAAACTTTGTTTATCAAAATGATAAAAAAAAGGAAAATTATATTTAATTTTTGGGAACGTTAACTTAACTGTGTCTGCGAAGGCACATAA
>Ga0222701_1000378_pt1 | contig 16996 bp, 15 predicted proteins | sample AntAcemetage1502_FD_179825 | JGI IMG/M metagenome (GOLD analysis project Ga0222701, IMG submission 179825) | Saline water microbial communities from Ace Lake, Antarctica - #1502 | ecosystem: Environmental > Aquatic > Non-marine Saline and Alkaline > Saline | place: Antarctica: Ace Lake... | reverse complement strand
TTTGCAAACGTCGGTAGCTTGCCTTCATCCATCCACGATTCCATCAGATCTAATGTTGCACCATCAACACCAATAACTACTATCTTTGACATGGTAGGATTACATTATCGAGCTGATGTGTTTTTAATGTTTCCCATGTATTTTTCCGATTTTGAGTAAAGATAACTTGCAAAAAAGATCCTTTCAAAAATAATAGATAATTGTTTCTCCTGAATCTTCAGTTCAGGGTTTATGTGGTTTCATGAAGTGGCCAACCGGGAGCCATATAAAGCCCAATGGGGTCTACAGTATATAAAGTCCGAAATTCAAGCATTCATCTGAATATTATCCGCATCCTTTAGAAAAAATATATAATCAACAACCCTTATTCTGCATAATTATAAAATATCATGCCCACTACGTGGCATAAAAGCAGGGCGATGAGATGGATCTAAATGGAAAGGTCATTTTAATATCAGGTGCCACTGGCGGCATGGGTAAAGAAATAGTGAAACTGCTCTCCAAGGAGAGAAGTAAATTAGCACTTTTTGCCCGAAGGGAAGAAAAACTTAAAGAGATATCTGACGAGATCAGCAATAATGGTACAGAATGTATATTCAAAAAAGGTGATGTGAAAAATATTGATGATATTAAGAATGCTGTTGAGTTCATACATAAAAGTTATGGTAGAATAGACATAGCCATATTAACCGCAGGTGTTCTTGTACCCAATCCAATTCAAACATTCGACGGTAGCATAATAAAAAACTCTATGGAAATCAATTTCATGGGAGACGTCTACTTTATAGAACATCTCCTACCAATCATGAAATCTCAAAAATCAGGCACCATTGCAGTAACCTCTACACTGCCTGATAGAAGAGGCGTTCCTGGTTGGGGTGCATATGGTGCCAGTAAGGCAGCATTAAGCTGGCTTATGGAGAGTCTAAGAGCAGAGGCGAAACAGAGATACAATGTAAATATGATAACCGTAAAGCCTGGTTCTGTTAAAACTCCAATGATAGAAGGATACCATAGAAGAGGTGCCATCCAAGCAGACAGAGCAGCAGAACTTATAATAAAAGGTATCAAAAAAGAAAAGAAAGTAATTCAATTCCCGCTTGGCCAGGTTTTGATGATTAGAGCAATGGACAGGCTTCCCATATTTGCTTATGACAAAATAGATATTGAGAAGCAAAAGTGTGATGGATACCCAGTTGTTGAAGAAAAATGAATGCAAACGTCTTGTGTATGAAAAATAATATATTGTTATGCTAACGATTGGTAAGTTGATATAATATGAATCCGCTTTTTAATCCCTTGACTTCATTGTCCTTACTAAGAAGCTATATTTTTGATCCAGGTAGAATAAAAAGATTAAATCATAATCAGTTGAAAAGATATAGAGATAAAGCATTCAAACAAATAGTCAAGTATGCATATACTGTACCGCTCTATCACAACAAATACAAAAAAGCCGGCATTCATCCAAGCGACATAAAGGGAATAGACGATATCGTAAAACTTCCTTTTATATCAAAAAAGGACCTGGTGGATAACTTTCCAGATAACATTATACCTGTTGGCTATAACAAAAATAAAGGATTTGTTATTTGTACTGGTGGCACAACTGGAAAACCTGTTTCAATATATGTAGATTTTCTGACGATGGGCAAAGCCGCTGGCATAACTGTTAGAGAAATGAATTTTTTTAATTTAAATTGGAGAAAGACAAGATTTGTACATATTGGTAATTTTAATCAATATAGAGTTGATCTTATAGCACAGGAAAATTTTCAATCCCACATAGAGTCCTTCATTTCCATGAAAAATCATCTAAATATAGATGTAGGCTTGCCAATGGTTGACATTATAAACAAGTTAGATAGTTTTAGGCCAGATGTCGTCATGGCATATCCTGCCACCTTTCAACATCTAGCTTTTCTTAAAAGAAAGGGATATGGAAAAAACATTAAACCAAAGCTCTTCTGGACAGGAGGAGCAATGTTAGATAAATATACAAAAAGTTATGTAGAAGATGCATTTGGATGCAGGCTTCTTAATATATATCCATCTGTTGAAGCTGGAGCCAACATAGCATTTGAATGTTTAGATGGAAACTGGCACATACACTCTGATTTCTTTAATGTTGAAGCCATAAATGATAATGGCGAATTGGTTCCTGCAGGAGAACGAGGGCATGTTGTGCTAACTCGTCTTTGGGGAAGAGGGACACCCATAATTCGATATACTGGCATGGATGACTGGGTCAGACTTTTACCACCTGAAGAATGCAGCTGTGGGCTGACAACTCCAATTATAGAAGGCGGCATAGAGGGTAGAATGAGGGCAAACATAGTTTTACCAAATGGAAAGATCTTTCCGCCTGGCGCATTTTGTTTTATTGCACCTGTACTTCATAAACTTAAAACATTCAAAGTCAAACAATACCAAATAGTGCAGAAGAAAATAGATGAAATAGACATACTACTTGTAATTGATGGCGACTTGCGTAATGTAGGGGCATCTGTAGATACAATTGCCAAAAATGTAAAGGAAGCTTATCTGAAGAAGGTCGGGTTGGGAGTTGTAATAAATGTAAAGGAGGTAACTGAAATAAAAAAGGCTAAAAATACAAGTAAGCCCCCACCAATTGTTGTATCACATGTAAAAACCGAAGAGGGTTATAGGATTCTTGAATCTAACAAGTAATCACAGTCTCAATATGTCGTATAAAAAGCAGTCTAAAAATCATCGATTACCAAGAACTCATACGTTTCATAAGATTATATTATTAACAAAACAAGATATTCACCTTTCCAAATTATGATAGAGAAAATCAATATAAAAAAAATCAGTAAATTGTTCCCCATCATTGGGATTATTATTCTTATATATATTATAATTGATATCGGCACTGAAAAAATAGTTTATACTTTTATTTCAATCCCAATCCAGCTTTATGCACTAGCTTTGTTGTTATTCATCCCAAGATTGTTTTTATCCTCATACAAATGGCAATATATTTGTAGAAAACAGAAAATGGATTTTAGCCTATTGTATCTTGCAAAGATTTTTCTGATAACTTTGTTTTTGGGCAGCGTAACACCTGGCTCCATTGGGCTGCACCTAAGAATCTATTATCTCAAGGAGAAAAGTAAGGCATCTTTGGAAAAATGCATAGCCAATTCATTAACAGAAAGTGCCTTAGCGCTTATTGCTGGTCTTTTTTTGGCACTAATTGGATCGATCGTCTTGATTGACAAGTTTCCAGAATTGATTGTCATATTGTTGCCTTTTTTTATATTATATATGTCTGCATTTGTCGTTTTAATCGAGAAAGGCAGAGGAAACAGAATTTTTAATATCATCATCAGGCCACTTATTCCCGCGAAATTCAAAGAAACGGTGAACAAATCAATAGAATCGCTATATAAGGACATACCAAGGTTGAAAGATACTCTTTTCCCTTTTCTGATTGAAATTTTGATATGGGTAGTTGCTGCTTCACAAGTTTACATTATCGCTCAGGCATTCTCGATAGAAATACCCTACTTTTTATTTGTGCTAATTAGTATAATCTCTGTCATCATCTCCAACGTTTTACCTATATCGATTGGTGGCTTAGGCATACGAGAGGGAACGTTTGTCTTTTTAATGTCAAAATTTGGAGTTGATCCTGAAATAGCTTTTGTCATTTCATTAAGTGGTTTTATGGTAAAAATACTGATTCCAGGCCTAATAGGGTTGATTATCTCAGTTGGGATGGGGAAACGAGTTATTAAACCCACCAATTCTCTCTAATTATCAATTTATTCAACAGAAGCAACAGGCATCTATCGGGTATGTGAAAATTGCTATTTTTGAAGAAATCAAAATCAAGATTTTTCCAATCATCAAAGTCGCCTTTACCATTAGTTCTATCAGAGAAAGAAAATGTCAACTTCTATATATTCCAAGATTTATACATGCCCAAATGAAGGAATATCTTCGCAAAGAGTTGATGAAAAAGAGAAAAAGTTTGTCAGATGTAGATATATCAAGGAAAAGTAGTCAGATTGAAGAAAGACTTTTTAAAATGAATGAATACAAAGAATCGCAAAGAATTCTCTTTTATGTTTCATACGACAATGAAGTTTACACCCACAATATGATAAAAAAAAGCATGTCAGAAGAGAAAAATGTGGTTGTACCCGTATCTAATAAAGAAAACAGAACACTGATTTTATCCAAACTTGATAAATGGGAAAATCTTGAAACTGGCTCATATAATATTCTTGAACCAAAAAAGGGATGTATAGAAAAAATCTCCCTCGACAGAATCGATCTAATCATCGTTCCCGGTGTAGGATTTGATAAACAAGGTCATAGAATTGGGCACGGAATGGGATACTATGACAAATTGTTAAAGAATTCTAGAGATGCAAGCCATATAGGACTAGCATTTGAACTACAACTAGTTGACAAAATACCAACTGAAAAACATGATGTCCCTGTTGAAAAGATTATCACGGAAAAAAGAACGATAAATTGCAAAGATTTTAGGTCACAAGTTCTTTAAGTTTGTCTTTTTCTAGTGCTTTTTTGATCTCCATGGATATCCTTTCACCATAGCTTATCGAATCACCATAAAGGTAACCAGAATGAGGTGTGAATCGAGTCAGTGGACTTCCAGGTATTCTCATTGAAACATCAAAAACGACCATCTCCTCCTTTCCCTTATCAGCTGCAATAGCGCCCTGAAGTGCAAATGGACCAATGATACCAGGGGGGCATTCTCTCTGCGTTGTTTTTACAAACTTTTCACCTAGTACAAAGATTTTCTCAATAATAGATTCCTTGGTAGTTGCCGCAATATGACCTGTTTCAATTAGTTTTGGTTTCATATATTTTAAAACTTCTAGTTGTTCATTTGCAGGGAGTCTAATGAGTCCATCAAGATTAGTCTGTCTTCTTGTATCTGTTCCCATTATCTCCAGCTCATCATCAACTGCCGAATAGAAATAATTAAAATTAATCTGAGCGCCTACCACATATTCTTCAATCACAGCTTTTTTGAGTGATTCTTTCGTTATCAGTTTCTTCTTAAGCAGTTCATCTGATTTTTTCTTGTAATCCTTATGATCAATTGCATAAAAAAATGCTCTTTCATAGCCGCGAATAGCTTCATTCACTTTTACTATAACAAGTCTATCGATATCCTTTGGCGATTTGAGTATCTTGGGAAATCGTATCCCTGCTTTTTCTAATAAGTAATATTGATTCTTTGGAACATCCCTTTCTTCAAGTTTCAACATGCCTCGTGTTCCATAAATAGGAACCTTGAAATTTTTTTCAATATCATTAAAATCAAAATAAACCCAGAAATATCTGTTGTGTATGAAAATCGTATTTCTTTTTCGCAATTCTTTTTGAACCTCTGGTTTAGTGATATTTGCAAATCTATCTAGAACAATAGTTTCATCGACGCACCCCCGCCCATCTTCACGGGTTTTGTAATATTTTGTGTATGTCTTCTCTCGCCCTTTTTGACAGACTGCAATTGTTCGAAAACCATGTTTTTTAGCACCTCTGCAAACGTCAAGACCAGAATGGCCTCCAAGAACTCCTATCGTAATGTTATCTTTATCATAAGTCTCTACTAGTCTTTGAATTTCTTTTCTATCTATCATATAATATCTCCAAACACAAAATTATTTGAATTTAACCCTTTTTGACATATGCATTGGCAATGGCAAAAGATCCTGTGGATAATCTTTTACGTTTTCTGATATCTTCTCTTTTAACTCGTCAAGTGAATATGTTTTTGTTTCTGCAAAATTTGTATCTCTGAATCTTGGTGTAAATGAATTGCTTTCTAGCTCTTTATCTCCAATTACCAAAATAATTGGAACCCACTCCGTTTCTGCTTCCCGTATTTTCTTACCGACACTTTCCCCCCTATCGTCAATGTCAGCTCTAATAATTACTCCATATTTTGAAGAATTTAATTCTTCGATGAATTTTTCACAGTTGCTGACAAATTTATCCTTAACAGGAATGAACCTAACTTGAGTTGGCGAAAGCCAAAGTGGAAGCATCGGTTTTTGGCCCTTTTGCATTTTAATGGCTTCTTTTTCAAGTAATGCATAGATTACTCTTTCAATAGCGCCTGATGGACTGCAATGAAGTATTAAAGGGTGTTTCTGTACCCCATCCTTATCTGTAAATTTTATATCATATCTCTCACCGTTTTCTATATCAATTTGATCAGTGCTTAACGCTGATGCTTTATCCGACATATCTACAAAGTTAAACTCGAATTTTAAAATAAAGTAAAATATCCTTTCATCCCAAGTCTCTATTAAAATAGGTTTTCCAAGTTTTTTTACTAGATCTACAATAAATTCCTTATTTTCTTTATAAAAATCTTTAGTTGTTCTTAACGCCATTTCTATATCATCGTTTTGAATCCCGATATTTTTCAAAACGCTGAGACTTAGATCAAATCTTACTTTGAATTCATCCATAGCCATATCTAAATCAGATACCATTGCATGAACATCAGGCATCGTAAAAGCTCTGAGTCTTCTAAGACCAGCAAGCTCCCCGGATTGCTCTCTTCTAAAAGAGTATTTTGTAAGTTCATAGAGCTTGAGTGGTAAGGCCTTATAGCTAATTGTAGCATCATGAGCCATTAAAAATTGTCCAAAACAAGCGGCAAATCGCAAGAAGAACCTTCTTTTATCGCTTTCAATTTGATATTGTCTTGCGGGAAATCTTTGTAAATATTTTGAAAGTGTTGGATGATCTATATCATACATTATCGGAGTTTCTACTTCAAGGCCACCATATTCAGCAACCCTTCTATTAACATATTGCTCGATTAATTTTTTTATAAACCTGCCCTTTGGATAAAACCTCATGTTCCCCCCATCAGATGCGGGTTCATAATCCGCAATTTCTAATTTTTGCATCAATTTAACATGGGCAGGCTCTTGTTTTATGGCTCTAGATTTTTCTTTTTCATAAAATGAAAATTTCTTTAAATTTTCATGTCCTTTGAAGTTAAAGTTGTCAATCTCGTGCAACTCACCATCTTCTGTTAGAATATTCCAGTAAGAACTAAGTTTCCTTTCTTTTTTTAGCGACTCTGGCTCTTCTTCTTCATTTTTTCCACCGGGAACGATATCTCTAGACAGTTCTGATAAGGGGTGCCCTTTACAGGATATTTTAAACGCTTTATACCATCCGAAGGGGGATCGTTTAACGTTGAAATCTTTATTTTTCAATTCGTATTCAAGTTCAACCAGTATCTCCTTAGCAATCTTTGGTCTCCCCAAATCAGAGGAAAGATGTGCATATGGGTAGATCATTATATTCTTGGCTTTTAGTTGTTCAGCTGTTTTTTCAATTTCTGCAGTTGCATCTAAAACCGCTTGACGTGGAGATTTCTCATCATTTTTTTCTACGGCAATAAATACAGTCAAAGCTTCTTCCAATCTATCTTTTTTTAGTGATATCTCTTCAGGATTAGAGATGGCTTTGCCCTTTACTTCATATTCGATATAATCGCTATGTATAAGTAGTAATTTCATAGAATCAAATCCCATAAAACAAGTGAATGTTTTTAAAGATAATGATTAAAAAATTTAATGGGGGAGGCGGCGGAGGTGTTTAACACCGTTAATAAAAAAGTTCAATTTGAATCTACTTGCAATCCCATCTCTCCGCCTAAGTACATACATGTAACAAATGATATAATAAAGTTTCGGAAAAAAAAGTTCATTTTTTTGCTTTCTTAATCTCAGCTTTTGTTTTCTTTTTTTCAATTTTCAAGCGCTCTTTTTCAAGTTTAGATCTTATTTTTTCTTAATCACCTTTTCTGCAACAGAAATGCAAGATAGGTAATCATCAAGAGTGTGAAGAAGAGAAGAAACAGAGTTTCCTTTGATATGCGTCTCTAATCGCCTCCCGTTGATTTGTGATTTTGCAAAATTTAAATTATCTACTTCTATAGATCTCAGAATGGTTTTTGCTTTTTTTACATCATCATATTCTATATTTACATCGCATGTAATTTTCATATTCCTACCTTCATTTGTTTAGAAAGAATCATATTTGCTGCATCTAAAAATTCTTTTTCCTTTTTGGAATCGATTGTGGCCCCAGCAGCAATTTTATGACCGCCGCCATTGCCATTTAGACTTGTTGCAACTTCTTTCAAAGCAGATCCAAGATCTAATCCATTACTTACCAAATATTGATTTCCTCTACCAGAAATATGCAGTTCATTTTCCTTTTTTACAAGAGACAATAAAGGCTTTTTTTTATCAAGAATAAAGTTTGTAGCAATGCCTCCAATCACACCACCTAGCGAAGATCTAGTACTATAGAAATACCGAAGAGCTGCCTTCTCTTTAACGCCATCCTTTTCAAGATTCAACAGCTCATCTAGAATCTTCTGCCTATAATCTTTTTCAAGTTTTACTGCTTCACTAAAAGAACTTTTATCGCCTAAACATACTGCAAGTCCAATTCCGCGATTTCCACCCTTCCCGCATGCATCAAGTAAATCTGCAAAACGTTCCAATTCACATTGTAGTACTTCAGACCAGTAACGCACCCTGATGACCGTGTCAAGAATATTTTTTTCACAACCGTTTTTTATCAATTTGAGCAACAGAAACGACTGGAGTTTTCTTTTTTGTTCAGCATTAAGGTCTTCAATTTTTGCTTTTTTATTGAGATGTAATCGTTCTAACAGTTCATGTATTGCCTCTTTGTTTCCTGAGATACCAACATAAAATGGATCAACAGAGTAATACAGAGCATCAAAAAGTGTTTCTCCATAAAGTTTTATTCCAGTATACTTTTTCAAAAATCCTTTTTTCAGTGCATCTTCCAAAATGGTTTTATTGTGTCCTCTAATGCTGCCAATATACTGCTTATCGCCAGTAGCACCAGCAAGCGCAAGTGGTGCTAAATCCACATTTTCCTGACTAAGAGCTTTTGCCACCGAATAACTCAAACTCGCGCCAGATGCCTCATAGTTTCCATTAATCCCACACAAATTTGCGTTTATTTGGAGAATATCATCACTAGTTTCTGATTTGTGGGCCTGGTGATGATCAATAATGATTGCCTTACAATTGAATTGTTCTATGGTTTCTATCTGGCCGCTACCCATGTCAGAAAAAATAATAATTTTATTTTTCTCTTTTTTTACACGCTCTAAACCCTGTGTGAAGGGATTTCTCATAAGGCTAACATGAAAATCATATCCTTCACGGTTAAGAGCCGTACAAATAATGCCAGCTGCCGTAATCCCATCAGCATCGTAATGTGAAATTACCCGAAATCTAGTAGATTTTGGCATTGCTAGAATTATCTTTGCCGCTTTTCTGCTCAATTCTAGTACATCATCTGCCATGGTTTAAAGTAAAAGTATCTCCCATTTAAAAAAGGTAGTGATTATTCAAACATAAGTCTCGCTTGTTTAGGTTTGTATCTCCATTCCTTTGGAAGCTTATTTGTGGAGTGATAATATTTCGTAAGACGTCGTATCTTGGATTCGGTAAGATGTAGATTTCTTTTGTTTGATACGTCTTTTTTGTGTATCTTGATATGCTCCCTTATTTGTAAAGCCTTACCGATAAGATTTTTTAAATCCTCAGGGATTTCAGAATGCATCTTGTTTTCCTCAAGTATTCTAGTAATTTTTTTACCAGTAGCTATCTTTACATCAGGAACGGCAAATTGATCTCTTAATACTATACCAATCTCACTTGTAGACTTGCCATTTTTTGCAAGCTCTATGACATGAGATTCTACTTCACGCGGCTTAAGTGAGCTCCAATCAGGATGTTTTTTTCTACCAAGTACGTGAGTAGATCCAGATTTCCCTTTTCTTCTTGCATGCATTCGTGCCATTATATTATACTCCAAGATACCTATAAGATAAGTTCCGAATAAAGTTATAATATATAAACCTACAGGATGTCAACATGGAAGTTTTCCCATTATTTTGTCTTTTTGAACCTTGGCCCTAATTTTTTCATGACTTTTGGAAGTGTTGTATACTCCATATCCGCCATAGGAAGACGGTGTGGTTCAAATGGGCCGTGTCTTCTCATATAGTCCATAACATCCTGTGCTCTTCTCCTCGTAATATCAAAAGCGGGATCGTCAAATAGATCTACTGGTTCAGTTAATTTGCCGTTTCTAAGTTGAAAGCCAAGTGCGATAACACGAGGTGGGCCGTCAAACCTTGTGCACTTTGCATTATTAACTGAAACCGGCATCAGAGGACCATTATGAGATCCTCTCATCCACCCTGAGACGAGATGACCTAAAGAAAAAGCTTCAATGACTTCTCCTAAAGCAGGTAACCCTGACTGTGCCCTCACGAAACCTGCAGGATCATCCTTGCCAACATACTCTCCTGCTATCTGATAAAGCTTTTCAGTTGATATAACGGCAACCGGTTCATCTGAAGGCAATTTAGAACTTTTTTTAGGAAATACTCGCTTTACGACGAAACGAGATTTTGCACCTATCAGAGCAAGAAGGTCGTACATTTCCTCAGGAGTTTTAATAAATACATTTTTATGTTCTTGAATATCCCATACTTCGAAAATAAAGCCATCATGGATAGATGGATCAATAATTAAACCTGCAGTGTTAAATGGATCTGCAAAAATCTTAAAAAATGGAAAATTAAATGCCCCTGGCTCAGTTTTATCCATCATAAAAGCAACAATAGGTTCAGCTTTTCTCTCTGTAAACTCTATCTCAGCTATCCCGGGGCCCATACCTCGCACATTGCCTGAAAACGCATCTGAAAGTAAATCTTGGCCTGCTGCGTATAATCCAAGATCACGTGCCTTTTCTGTGGCCTCACAAAAAGTATCCCATGCAAGACCATGAATCTCCTTGCTATCAACGCCGTTAGTGTGAGTCATGATAAGTTCAAGATCATCCCCACAGTGTGTCACATGGAAATCCTTTAATAAATCGGATTTTTTTGCATCTATAAGTTTTTTATATGCTATTTTTTCAAGTTCTGGATGTACCAACGCATGCCCTGGCCATCCTCCAACATCTGCCTTAATAATACTAAATGTAGTTTTCATCTTAAGCCTCCAACCAACTGTATATGCAAGGTATTTATAAATAATTTGGAAGGCTTCCATTCATTTTAGAAAAGTATATATTTTTATTCGCATTCTGGATAAGCCGCTGTGCAACTATGACTCTAAAGATTCACAATACACTTTCCAGGAAAAAAGAGGAATTTACTCCGGTAGAGAAGGGCAAGGTAAAGATGTATGTTTGTGGTATGACTGTGTATAGCGATGCGCATATCGGTCATGCTCGTACATATTTTGCATTTGATGTCATAAGACGATATCTTGAATACAAAGGATGTAAAGTAAACTATGTTCAAAACATAACAGATGTTGATGACAAAATAATTGCAGCTGCGAACAAAGAAAACGTCGATGCTCTAAAATATTCACGGAGCTTTACTGATCGATGCCTTGGAGATCTGGACAATCTCGGTATAAAAAGAGCAGACCTATATCCTAAAGCCTCTGAAACAATTCCTGATATGATAGAGATGATCAAAAAAATAATTGAAAATGGATATGGGTACGAATCAAAAGGGGATGTTTATTTTTCCGTTGAACAGTTCAAAGATTATGGGAAGCTATCGGGTCAAAAATTAGATGAAATGAAAACCAATGCATGTGCAATAACCGATGATAAAAAACATAATCCATTTGATTTTGCATTGTGGAAAAAAGCAAAACCTGGTGAACCAACCTGGAACTCCCCATGGAGCGAGGGAAGGCCTGGTTGGCATATCGAATGCTCTGCAATGAGCAGTAAATATCTAGGATTGCCTTTTGATATCCACGGCGGTGGGATGGATCTTCGTTTCCCACATCATGAAAACGAGATTGCCCAAGCTGAAGCTGCTACTGGAAAAACATTTGCCAAATACTGGATGCACATAGGCCTTCTTACCGTCAACGGAGAGAAAATGTCAAAATCTCTTGGGAATATGATCAACATAAAGGATCTTCTTAAGACCTGGAATCCAGAGAGTATACGCTTTTTCTTTGCTCAGGCACACTATCGCAGTCCGCCAGATTTCAGTGAAAAAGGGCTTAAAAATGCTGAAAAAGGGCTTAATAAGATTCATAGATTGAAAGAAAAACTGGAAGGCTTTTCAGATGGTGTCTCTACCAAAATCGATGGAGATAGTTTAGGCGGAGAAGAAAAAACATATTATGAGGTAGTGAACAGCTTTAAAGAACATTTCGAGCAAGCCATGGACGATGACATCAACACCCCGGAAGCTGTAGCTATTCTTTTTGATTTTGTTAATAAAAGCAATAGATACTTCGAAAATAATCCCGATCCAAATGCAGAACTTTGTAAATATGCACTTGATACCTTAATTAAACTGGGAAGCATTTTAACCTTGTTCCAACCTAAAATTGTCCCAGGCGATTTAAAAGGAGATTCTCTATCAAACAAGCTTCAAGAAATTATTTTAAAATATGAGGAAAATACAGAGAAAAAAAGTACAGAAGAGTTACTGGACAGAATTCTAGAAATTAGAGAGGAGTCTCGCAAAAGTAAAGACTGGGAAACTTCGGACAATATTAGAAACGAATTAGAAGATATTGGCTTTGAAATACAGGACACAGATAATGGTCCGGTATGGAGAAAAAAGTAGATTTATGAACAAAATTCTGGTAGGAATTGATGGATCTGAAGGATCCGAATATGCACTTAACAAAGCCATAATGCTTATTTCTGAATGTGGTGAACTTATTCTGCTTGCCGTTATCCCCAACCCATATGATAGAAATTTTGTAGATAAAAAATTATACAAAGAACTGAAGAAAAAGGCAGATCGTTTGATAAAGGACATCATTGAGGACATCGGAGTTCATGATTTTGCAGTTTCTGGGGTGGTTGAAAACGGGGATGCTGCCGCAAAAATTATCGATATTGCAAATAACTTAAACGTTGATTTAATAATGCTAGGTAGCAAGGGAGCAAGCGAACTAGGGCATTATCCAATCGGTAGCGTTGCAAATAAAGTTGTGCAATATGCACATAAACCTGTTATGGTAGTAAGATAAAAGTCATAGCAGATTTTATTTTCCTCTTCCTGCTTTGGCACGTATACTGGGTCTTACTTTCTCAGCACCCTTTCCTTTGTGATAGAGTCCTCTACCTTTTCTACCTGCACTGGTCTTACCACGCAGAACTCTTCTAGTATTGGAAGGGTCACAAATCCAATTAATCTTTGCATCCTTTATGATGACAGGATGAAACGGATCAACAAGTATAATCTCGTAATAATGATGTTTACCGTCCTCACCAACCCAATAAGAGTTCAAAACTTCCATATTTGGAAATTTCTTTGATGTACGTTCCTCAGCTATCCTTCGCGTACTCTTTGCAGCCGTGATTTTCGTAATACCTTTCGCTGCTGGTTTTCTACCAGATCTTATATGATGCCTCCTTAGACTGCCTCTCCTTACCCTTGCCCGTACAACAATATATCCCTGTTTTGCCTTATATCCCAAGGATCTTGCCCGATCTATCCTTAATGGTTTTTCAACTCTAGAAAAGCTTTCCTCTTGTCTCCATTGTATAAGACGCTGCTGTTGCGGCGATTTAAACGAAGTATCAGGTTTTTTCCATTGTTCTCTGACGTGATCATACATACTTTTTGCCATGCTTTATACACCATTCCTTAGAGTTGATGAAGGCATAGGAAGGAGGTTCTTTATTTAAAACTTTTGTCATCAAAGAATATTTTTTGGTACATCAGACTTAATAATGATAGTTCTATTCCCGTCTGGGGGAATCCTAATGGACAATCTCTTTAATAAAAAGATGGAGACAATGTCTCGAAAAAAAATACAGGAAATACAGTTAAAAAACTTGAAAAAGACGGTAAAAAATGTATATGAAAATATCCCATTTTATAATAAGAGATTTAAGGAGTTAAAAATAACACCAGATGACATTAAAACTTTAGATGATGTACGAAAGCTTCCACTTACTGCTAAAAGCGACCTAAGAGACAACGCACCTTTTGGCATGATGACCACATCTTTAGATAGTTGTACAGAGCTTCATGCCTCTTCTGGTACGACAGGCGTACCAGTTACCGTTTGTTATACACCAAATGATATAGATGTTTGGTCTGAAGTCATGGCAAGATGTCTCTCAATGTCCGGTCTTACAAAAAAAGATATCTTTCAAAATCCAATTCCATATGGCACATTCACCGGTGCCTTTGGATTTCATTACGGTGCACAAAAGGTAGGTGCGCTTGTTATCCCTTCAGGAAAAGGACAGTCGGAAAGGCAACTCAAACTTATGGACTATTATAAGACCACATTTATTTCAGGTGTAGCATCCTATGCAATGCGACTATCTCAAGTGGCAGAGGAAATAGGCATAGATTTAAGGAAACTCAATGTCAGAAACGGTCTTTTTGGGGCTGAGATGTTTACCCCCGGTTTAAAAAAGCGGATAATGAATGCTTGGGATATGGATGTCCACGATGTTTATGGGCTAACAGAAATGTGCGGCCCAGGAGTTTCAGCAGACTGCGATCAACATGATGGACTTCATCTATGGGAGGACCACTTCCTAATAGAATGTATAGATCCAATCACATTAGAGCCTGTGGAAGTCGAGGAAAAAGGTGAAATTGTTATTACAACACTTACAAAAGAAGGAATGCCCCTTTTACGGTACAGAACCAGAGATATTGCAAAGCTCTATGATCAGGAAGTATGTGAATGTGGAAGAACCCATGTCAAACATACAACAATCAAAGGGCGAAGTGATGATATGCTAATCATCCGTGGAACAAACATATATCCTGGTCAAATTGAATCTGTTTTAATGAAAAACCAAGAGGTTGGTGGCAACTGGAGGATGATACTTACTACTGAAAACGATGTTGACATGCTTACGGTAGAAGTAGAAAGTAGGGCACAGTTAAGCCAGGTTGAGTCTATGGATCTAGAAGAAAGCTTAAAAATTGATATAAAATCAGTAATTGTATTTACTCCAAAGATATCAATTTTGCCTCCGAATGGTATTCCTCAAACAGGCTTAAAGGCCAAACGCGTGATTGACGAAAGAAAAAGGGAATAAATATGAAAAAAAATATTGGAAAAATCCTAGAACGAAAGGGACCGCTTGCAGAAAACGAAGTAAAGGATCTACTGAATACCTATGAGATAAGAACTACAAAATACAAAGTAGTAAGCAGGCTAGAGGATTTAGATAATCTAGGGCTTTCATTTCCAGTGGCACTCAAAGTTTGTTCTAGTAAAATTTTACACAAAACAGACGTAGGCGGTGTAGAACTAGGCATTGAAAACATGGACGAACTCAAAAGAACATTCAAGGAATTTAAGATAAAATTCCCAAAAGAAAATCTTCTTGTTGACCAGATGGAAAAAAAAGGTGTCGAGATTATCATTGGACTTGTTCAAGACCCAACATTTGGCCTGTCCATTATGTATGGAATCGGTGGGATTTACACTGAATTATATAGAGATGTGACATTCCGCGTAATTCCAATTGATAGATATGATGCGAAGGAAATGATTGAGGAAATAAGGGGGAAAAAACTGTTAGAAGGGTTTAGAAACATAAAAGCAAACAAACAACTAGTTATAGAACTTCTCCTTAAAGTATCAAAAATTGGTCAAGAATTAATCGAACATGTTGACCAGATGGATTTAAATCCAGTGTTTGTCTACGAGGATGATTTATGCGTTGTTGATGCTAAACTTATACTAAAGTAGGAAAGGTGTTGTAGTTATGGTATTGGAAACGGAAGAGTATAAGATTAAAGATATTGGTCTTGCGGATTTTGGTAGAAAAGAAATTGAAATTGCTGAAAAAGAAATGCCAGGACTTATTGCTGTAAGAGAAAAGTATGGTCATCAAAAGCCACTGAAAGGTGCAAGAATAATGGGAAGCTTACATATGACTATACAGACCGCCGTTCTAATTGAAACATTGGTAGAACTAGGGGCAGAAGTAAGATGGGCAAGCTGCAATATTTTTTCAACACAGGACCATGCTGCTGCTGCGATTGCTAAAACCGGCGTTCCTGTTTTCGCCTGGAAGGGAGAGACTTTGAAGGAATACTGGGAGTGTGCCCAGAAGGCATTAGATTTTGGTGATGGAAAAGGCCCACATCTTCTTGTTGATGATGGAGGGGATGCGACACTTATTGTTCACAAGGGAGTGGAAGTTGAAAAAGATCCATCACTGCTAGATAAGGATTATAGCGATGAGGGTGAAGATTTCAGAGAACTTATAGCTCGTTTAAAGAAAATATATGCAAAGGATTCTACAAGATGGGCAAAAATTGCAAAAGGGATAAAAGGAGTTTCAGAAGAGACTACTACAGGAGTACATAGACTATATCATATGATGGAAAATAACACATTATTGTTTCCTGCGTTTAATGTAAATGATTCTGTTACAAAATCTAAATTTGATAATCTTTATGGATGCAGAGAAAGTCTTGCAGATGGAATAAAGAGAGCAACAGATGTCATGGTTGCTGGTAAGACTGTAGTTGTTTGCGGCTATGGGGATGTTGGAAAGGGCTGCTGCCAATCAATGAAGGGATTTGGTGCAAGAGTAATTGTTAATGAAATTGATCCCATTTGTGCTTTGCAGGCAGTTATGGAAGGATACGAGGTTAAACCCATCGAAGATTCACTTGATGAAGGAAATATATTTGTTACTGCTACTGGAAATAAAGACATCATTACCGCAGAACATATGAAACATATGAAAGACCAGGCAATTGTCTGTAATATCGGACATTTTGACAATGAAATTCAATTAAGCAAGCTGGAGCAAGTAGAAGGCATAAGGAAATTAAACATCAAACCACAGGTGGATAAATACATATTCCCAGATGGACACGAGATATTTATGCTTGCTGAAGGGCGTCTTGTGA
>Ga0222701_1000372_pt1 | contig 17194 bp, 15 predicted proteins | sample AntAcemetage1502_FD_179825 | JGI IMG/M metagenome (GOLD analysis project Ga0222701, IMG submission 179825) | Saline water microbial communities from Ace Lake, Antarctica - #1502 | ecosystem: Environmental > Aquatic > Non-marine Saline and Alkaline > Saline | place: Antarctica: Ace Lake... | reverse complement strand
GCAGCCGGGGACGGCACCGCTGTCTCAGCCGCCGGAGGAATGCGGAAGCGGCCCGGCTGAGTCGCCTCGGCCTTAACTGCCTGACCATCCCAGAACACGGCCGGTCGACTGGGAGCGGGGTTGAGCTGCAGCTGGATCGGCGGCTGCATCTGCAGCACCAGTTCGCCTCGGGCCGCCTGCAATTGCGTGCGCTCGCCGCTTTCACTGCTCAGGTCGATCCTGGTCGGTTCGGCCAGCTGCAGCCGCAGCACCCCCGCCGATGGCATGGCGTTGCCGCTCTCCAACCCCCGCAGCCGTTGCATCGCCACGCCCCGTTCGGCCAGCCGCAGCGGCCGCAGTTCCGGATAGGCCTTGAGCAGCTCGTCATTGGCCTCAGCCGGGCCGTCCTGCATGGCCAGCGGCAGGGGCGACACCGGCCGCAGGGTCAGTTGGTTGGCCGCCGCAAGCCGTTGTTGCTGGATGTTCAGCCCGTAGAGAAGACCGAGACTGATCAGGGCATAGAGCACCGACCCCTGCCAGGTGGTGAAGACATCGATGGAGCCCGGCGTGAATCGGGAGAGGAAGGGCTGCCGGCTGGAATCCCAGCCGTCGTGGACTGGAGGCGCTTGTTGCGGCAGGGCGTTCGCCATGGAACCTGCCGGCATGGCCAGGTGCTGTTCCAGCAGGGGCAGCATCGTGCGCAGGTAAGCCGTTTCCGGCAGTCGCTCCCGCCAACCCCGCTCCAGAGCCTCCAGCACCGGCGTGCTGATCCGGGTCTCGTTGGCCAATTGGCGCAGGCTCAGGCCCCGCGCTTCCCGATGCCGCCGCAGCATCAGACCCACCGTCAGCAAGGGATCGGCTGGGGGTTCTGCCGCCGCCGCCGCCACCGGCTGAGCCCGCCGCAGCCAGCGCCCAAGGGGGCCAGGGAATGAGGAAACGAACCAGGAGGGGGCCATGGAAGCGGATGGGAAGGCGAGGGTCAGCCGTGATCCAGCCATTCTTGGCCGGAAAGGTGCCGCCAACGGCCTTCGGGCAGATCTCCCAGTGTCAGGGCCCCGATCGCCACTCGCTGCAGGTCCAGGACTGGAAAACCCAACAGGGCCGCCGTGCGCCGAATCTGGCGGTTGCGACCTTCGCGCATCCGCAGCTCCAGCCAGGTGTGGTCGCTGCTGTTGCCGGGGTTGTTCAAGACACGAACCGCGACGGGTCGCGACGGCTGGCCATCAATGGGGACCCCTTGGCGCCAACGATCCAGGCAGGCCCGGTCCGGATGGCCACGCAGGCAGAGGTGGTAGGTCTTGCTGTGGGAATAACGGGGATGGCTGAGCTGGAGTGTGAGCGCTCCGTCATTGGTGAGCAGCAGGGCGCCGCGGCTGTGGGCATCAAGCCGCCCGATCGGGTGGAGTCCGGTCTGCTCTGTCAGTTCCCTGGGCAGCAGGTCCAGAACGGTTGTGCGGCCTTCGGGGTCATGGCAGCTGCACAACACCCCGGCGGGCTTGTTGAGCAGAACGGTGAGGCTGCCAGCCGGATTGGGCAGCGGTTGGTTGTCGACTTCGACGCGATCGAGGCGGGAATCGGCCCGATCGCCTAGCTGGGCCACAACGCCGTTGACCCGGACCCGCCCCTCGCGCATCAGCTGCTCGGCATGTCGTCTGGAGCAGAGTCCGGCGCCGGCCAGCAGCTTCTGAATCCGTTCCCGTTCCGCTGCCATCGCTGTTGCCCGGATTGCTTGCGCCAGGAGAGCCAGTCTGCCGGAGCCAGGAGCAGCGGCAGTGGAGGCAGCAGGGGAAGCGCTGCAGAGCATTGCGTGCGGAGATGGTAAATTACGAAATACAAGGGTTTCCTAACTCGCGTACCGGCCCGATGCCTTCTTCTTCCATGGCCGCAGCCGATTCCTCCACGGCGATCATTCCCAGCGCCGACCTGGTGCGCTCCTACCTGCGCGACATCGGCCGGGTGCCCCTGCTCAGCCATGAGCAGGAGATCACCCTCGGCCGCCAGGTTCAAGATCTGATACGCCTTGAAGAGGTGGAGATTGAGCTGAAGATGCGTGCCGGAGGCCAGGCCCCCAGCCAGGCGCAGTGGGCCCAGGCCCTGGGCCTGAGCCAGCCCGTGCTCAAGCGCAAGCTGGCCTGCGGGCGCCGCGCCAAGGAGCGGATGGTGGCCGCCAACCTGCGCCTGGTGGTGAGCGTGGCGAAGAAATACACCAAGCGGAACATGGAGCTGCTCGACCTGATCCAGGAGGGCACGATCGGTCTGGTGCGCGGCGTTGAGAAGTTCGACCCCACCCGCGGCTACAAGTTCTCCACCTACGCCTACTGGTGGATTCGCCAGGGGATCACCCGGGCGATTGCCGAGAAGAGCCGCACGATCCGGCTGCCGATCCACATCACCGAAACGCTCAACAAGCTCAAGAAAGGTCAGCGTGAGCTGAGCCAGGAACTGGGCCGCACCCCGAGCCTGAGCGAGCTGGCGGTGTCGGTGGAGCTGCCGGAGGAGGAAGTGAAGGAACTGCTCTGCCGGGCGCGGCAACCGGTGAGCCTGGAAACAAAGGTGGGCGACGGCGAAGACACCGAGCTGCTCGATCTGCTGCAGGGCGATGGCACCCTGCCCGAGGAAAACGTCGATAACGAGTGCCTACGCGGTGACATGCGGGCGCTGCTGGAGCAACTGCCGGAGCTGCAGCGCGATGTGCTGAAGATGCGCTACGGCATGGACGTGGAGGAGCCGATGAGCCTCACCGGCATCGGCCGCATCCTGGGCATGAGCCGTGATCGGGTGCGCAACCTGGAGCGGGATGGCCTCGTGGGCTTGCGGCGCCTGAGCGCCTGCGTGGAGGATTACGCGGCCAGCTGATCGTTCCCCTGCCATGGACAGCAGCACCGAAGTTCTCGCCCTCTTCCCGCGCTACGTGCTCAAGAGCCGGCTGTCCGTGCCCCTGCTCGCTGAGCTGCTGCAACTGGGAGTTCAGGTGCTGGAGCGCCCCGAGCAGAGCCCCGATGCTTCCACCAAGCTGGCCGGTCAGCTGGCCCAGCAGCGGGAGCTGGGCCCCCAGCACCCCTGTATTCAGGCCCTCTGCGCCGAAGTGATTCTGCCGGCCTGTGAGCACTGGATCCGCCATGTGATCGACCGCCAGCCGCCCCAGGGTCGGGGGCCGTGGACGCCTGGCCGCTACCGGCTGCAGATGATCGATGTCTGGCTCAATTCCCAGGTGGCGGGGGATTACAACCCGATGCACACCCACGGTGGCTCCTTCTCCGGTGTGATCTTCCTTAAGGTGCCGCCCCAGATCCACAACGACAGCTTCGACGGCCAGCTCTGTTTTCACGGCCCCGAGGAGTGGCACATCCAGAGCTTTCGCACCGGCATGGCCCAATACATGCTGCCGGTGGCCGGCGAGCTGTATGTGTTCCCCGCCTGGCAACCCCATTCGGTGCCGCCCTTCCGTGGCGACGGCGAGCGCTGGTCTCTGGCCTTCAACGTGGTGGCCGTGCCAACGCCGGCGCAGCCTGCTGGGCCGGCACCGGCCGCTGCTACCAATATCTCCCTCTCCAGCTCGCGGCAACGGCCCGGGGGGTTTGCCTGAGGGTTCATCGCGTCAGCCGTGCGGCAGCGCTCTACGGGCGGCGGGTGAACTGATACCCCTCGTAGAGGAAGCCACTCACCTGCCCGTTGGCATCGGTTTGGAACGGCACATCCACCGATGAGGAGATCACTCCGGGCCAGAGCAACTGGAAGGTATCGCCGTTCCAGGGCGTCAACGAACCGCGGTAGTCGGCTGGCCCCGCCAGCACTTGCAGGGCCCCATCGCGCTGGGCCACGGTCCAGGAGCCGAACAGATCGTTGACATAGGTGCCGGTGTAGGCCGGCAGGGGCAACGAGGGGGGCTTTGAGTTGGTGGGCTTCACTTCGACAGCCAGAAGGAGGCTTTCGAGCTCGTTGGCCTTGGCCCTGATCTCCGGCTGCATGTCGGGTTCGCCCGGTCGGCCGAAGGCCTGCTGCAGCAGGGCGGCGCGCACCGCTTCCGGCAAGGCCGTGAGGTTGCGGTTGGCCACGATCGCCACGGCGAAGCGCTTCTGGGGCACCACCAGCAGCAGGGTGCGCACGCCATCGAGGGCGCCGCCCTTCTCCAGCACCTTCAGGCCGTTGTATTGATACACGCCCCAGCCGGGGGAGTAGTCGAAGCCGGAGTGTTCATCGATCGGGGGAAACTCGGCGAAGCCGGGCTCTTCGGCGATCACCGGCTCGAACAGATCCTTCACGGCCTGCTCCGAGAGCACCCGCTGGCCGCCCAGCTCGCCGCCCCGGGCCAGCATCGCCACGAAGCGACCGAGGTCGTTGGCGCTGCTGGCGAAGCCGCCGGCGGGGATGAACACACCGCTCAGGTTCGGGGGCACCACCTGCAGGCGATCCCCCACCAATGCGTGGGAACGGCTCACATCCGTCAGCGCGCCGCTCTGGCCCGGCCGCTCACCGATCAGGGCCGAGGCGATGCCCGTGCGGGTCATGGCCAGCGGCTGGAAGATCAAGTTGCGGCTGAGATCGGTGAAGGGCTGGCCGCCGGCCGCTGCCGCCAGTTCGCCGGCAAGGAAAAAGCCGATGTTGGAATAGGCAGGACGGTCGCGGAAGCTGGTGGCTGGCTTCACGTAGCGGATGCGGCGCAGCACATCGCGGGGCTCGTAGCCGAGATGGTCGAAGAGGTCGCCGAAGAAGGCCGGAAAGCCGGCGCGGTGGCTCAGCAGGTCGCGGACGTTCACCCACTGGCCGGCGTAGGCGTCCTGGAGGCGGACGTTCGGTAACAGTTCCACCATCGGCTGCTCCCAGGCCAGCTGCTTGCGATCCACCAAAGCCGCCACCGTGGCGGCGGTGAAGGTCTTGGACACGCTGGCCAGTTGAAACACGGTGTCGGCGCTGGTGGGCGCGCCGGTGGCGAGATCGCGAACCCCGAAGCCCTCGACCATCACCAGCCGGCCGTCCTGCACCAGGGCGATCGCCATCCCGGGCACCGCGTAGGTGTTGAGCGCCCAGCGGCTGATTCGCCTTGCCGCTGCGGCATCCACGCCCTTGCCTGGGGCAAAGCCCGGCAGACCCTCGGCGGCACGGACAGGGATGAAGAAGGAGGCGAAGGCCGTGGCAAAAGCTGTGGCCAAGGCGGTAGCCAGAGCCAGGGTGGCGCCACACAAGGGCGGCAAGGCCCTGCCTAGCGAGCGGGATGTCGTTGGTCGTCGAATGGAACGCAGCCCATGGCTGCGGGAGTCAGGCCAGATTCCGGCAATGAGCGCTGGCACCAAGGCCTCCAAGCCAAAGAGACCAACCCTACGAACACCTTTTCAGTTGGCCCCTACGTTGGGCTTGTGATGGCGGCTGGGAAGGGGTCTTGGAGCAGGCCCCGTCACTGCGCGCTTTGTTGCTGGCCTGGTGGGAGGCGAACGGTCGCCACGACATCCCCTGGAAACTGAGGCCCGACGGCCAGCGGCCTGGCGATGGGGAGCCCCTGCCCGCCTACCCGCTCTGGGTGGCTGAGGTGATGCTGCAGCAGACCCAGCTGGCGGTGGTGCTGCCCTTCTGGCGGCGCTGGATGGCCGCCTTCCCCACCCTCGCGGCGCTGGCTGGCTCAGGCGAGCACGACGTGCTGATGCTCTGGCAGGGCCTGGGCTATTACGCCCGGGCCCGGCGACTGCAGCAGGGGGCAAGCCAGCTGCTGGCAGCGGGGCTGGACGGCGATCAGGCCTCGGCGGTCGATCCCTGGCCGCGGCAGCTGGAGGGTTGGCTGGCGTTGCCGGGAATCGGCCTCAGCACCGCCGGCAGCATCCTCAGCTCCGCCTACAACCTGCCGTTTTCGATCCTCGATGGCAACGTGCAACGGGTGCTGGCGCGACTGACCGCCAGCCCCCGGCCTCCGCAGCGGCAGCTGGCCGGGTTCTGGCAACTCAGTGATTCACTGCTCGACCCGCAGCGGCCCCGGGCGTTCAACCAGGCCCTGATGGACCTGGGCGCCACGGTCTGCACGCCCCGCCAACCCGCCTGCGACCGCTGCCCCTGGCAGGGGCACTGCGCTGCCTACGCTGCCGGCGATCCCGCTGCTTACCCCGTGAAAGACGCCACGAGACCCTTGCCGTTTCAGGTGATTGGCGTGGGCGTGGTGCTGGATGCCGGCGGCAGGGTGCTGATCGATCAACGCCTAGATGTGGGGCTGCTGGGCGGGCTGTGGGAGTTCCCCGGCGGCAAGCAGGAAGCCGGCGAAGCGATCACCGCCACGATCGGGCGGGAGCTGGCCGAGGAGCTGGGGATCACGGTGGAGGTCGGCGAAGAGCTGATCACCCTGGAGCACATCTACAGCCACAAGCGGCTGCGTTTCATCGTCCATCTCTGCCGCTGGTGCTCCGGTGATCCCCGCCCGTTGGCCAGCCAACAGGTGCGCTGGGTGGAGCCGGAGCAGCTGGCCGACTTTCCCTTCCCCGCCGCCAACAGCCGGATCATGGCGGCCCTGTTAGAGCAGCTGGGCCGAAGCAGCGCTACTTAAAGGCAGTAAATGAAGCAGTGAATCCAGCCATGCTGGGCGCTCACACCTTGCCTGCTGATGAACCGGTGTTCGCCCCCCCAGGTGCTCTGTTTCGGTGAGGCCCTGATCGACCGGCTCGGGCCGCTGGGGGGTGATCCGGCCAGCGATCGCCCGCTGCAGGATTGCCTCGGCGGGGCCCCGGCCAACGTGGCCTGCGCCCTGGCCCGGCTCGGCAGCGGCGCCGCCCTGATCGGCCGGCTCGGCAACGACGGCATCGCTGCAGCCTTCAACCAGCTTTTCGCCGAACGCGGCGTCGACACCACCGCCCTGCAGAGCGATCCGCTCCGGCCCAGCCGCATCGTGCTGGTACGCCGTGATGCCGATGGCGAGCGCAGCTTCGGTGGCTTCAGCGGCGATCAAGGCGCTGGCTTCGCCGACCAGGCGATCGAGGCCGCGGCCCTGGCGTCGCCCCTGGAGCCACTGCTGGAAGGGGCCAGGTGGTTGCTGATCGGCACGATCCCCCTGGCCAGCCCAGCCTCCGCCGCTGCGCTGCAGCTGGCGATTGATCGGGCCTCCGCCCGCGGCGTGGCCCTGGCCATCGATCTGAACTGGCGACCCACCTTCTGGAGCTGTGGGGCCGCTGAGGCCCTCGAATCGATCCGGCCCCTGCTCAGCCACGCCGCCCTGCTCAAGTTCTCCGCCGAAGAGGCCGACTGGATCGCCGGCAGCCGGGATCCGGCCGCGATCAGCGCCGGCCTACCCCAGAAGCCTGCGGTGATCGTCACCGACGGCGCCAACGGCCTGGCCTGGTGGCTGGGCGGCCAGGCCGGCTCGATGGCGGCCTTCAAGCTGGAGGTGGTCGACACCACCGGCGCCGGCGACGCCTTCCTGGCCGGCCTGCTGCATCGCCTCTGCCTGGATCCAAGCCTGCTCACTGCTGCCGAAAACACCACCGCCAATCCCGATGGGGTGCGGCAGGCCATGCGCTTCGGGAGTGCCTGCGGGGCCCTGGTCTGCGCGGGGTCCGGCGCGATCGAGCCCCAGCCCAGCGCGGCAGAGGTAGAAACCTTTTTGCAGCAGTTCTCTGCAGACAGCAGCGGGGCTAACCCAGAGAATCCGCCGGCGTGATCAGGGCATGGCGGCCTTCGCCTCCATGGAACAGTTCCACCGTCCAGGCCAGCGCGGGCGGCTGGCTCAGGCGCTCGGGCCATTCCACCGCCAGCAGGGCACCAAGCGACTGGGCTTCTTCCTCTTCCTGGGCGAACAACTCATCGGCGGAAGCGGCCTGCTCCAGGCGGTAGAGGTCAAGATGGACGAGATGGCTGATACGGCCCTCGCGGCGGCCGCTGTAGTGCTGGGCGAGGGCGAAGCTCGGGCTGGTGACAGGCTCCTCGATGCCCAGGGCGGCTGCCAGCCCCTGAACCAGGCTGGTCTTGCCGGCCCCCAGCTCGCCCTTGAGCAGCAGCAGCGGCCGCGGTGGCTCCAGCTCCAACAGCCACACCGCCAGCTCACTGCCCAAGGCGCGCGTGGCCGCAAGGTCGGCCAGAACCAGGTCGGCCCGAAACCGTGTGCCTGTCTCCAGGCTCACCGAGGTCCCTGTAGATTCGCCAGAAGCGAGCCCGAAGCCTCGGCGTCTCTGCAGATATTCCCCGTCCACTTCTTCCTCCCGAATGGGAGCTATCCCACCATGGTGGCTGCACCTACCTCTGTGCTGTCTGACGCCGCAACGGCCGCAACAGCAACGCCCGCAACAGCAACGACTGCATCCGGCCTCCCGGCCCCCTCGTCCTATGTGATCGCCGACCTCGGCCTTGCCGACTGGGGACGAAAAGAACTGGCCATCGCCGAAACCGAGATGCCGGGGCTAATGGCCCTGCGCCGGAAGTACGGCACCGAACAACCGCTGAAGGGAGCCCGGATCGCCGGCAGCCTCCACATGACGATTCAGACGGCCGTTCTGATCGAAACGCTCACAGCCCTGGGCGCCGAGGTGCGCTGGGCCTCCTGCAACATCTTCTCCACCCAGGACCACGCCGCTGCGGCGATGGCGGCAGCGGGCATTCCCGTGTTCGCCTACAAGGGCGAAACCCTTGACGAATACTGGGCCTTCACCCACCGGATCCTGGAGTGGGGCGACGGCGGCACGCCGAACATGATTCTCGACGACGGCGGTGATGCCACCGGCCTCGTCGTGCTCGGCACTAAGGCGGAGCAAGACCTCTCCGTGCTCGATAACCCCGGCAGCGAAGAGGAGATCGCCCTGTTCGCCTCGATCCGGGCGCGGTTGGCGGTTCAGCCGGGCTTCTATTCCCGCATCCATGCCCAGATCCAGGGCGTAACCGAGGAAACCACCACCGGCGTGGCTCGCCTGTACCAGATGCAGAAGGCTGGTGAGCTGCCGTTCCCGGCGATCAACGTCAACGATTCAGTCACCAAGAGCAAGTTCGACAACCTCTACGGCTGCCGCGAATCCCTGGTGGATGCGATCAAGCGCGCCACCGATGTGATGGTGGCGGGCAAGGTGTCGCTGGTGATCGGTTACGGCGATGTGGGCAAGGGTTCGGCCCAGTCGCTGCGGGGCCTGGGCTCCACGGTGATGATCGCCGAAGTGGATCCGATCTGCGCCCTGCAGGCGGCCATGGAGGGCTACCGGGTGGTGCGGCTCGAAGAGGTGGTCGGCGATGTCGACATCTTCGTGACCGCCACGGGCAACTTCCAGGTGATCGGCCATGAGCACATGCTGCGCATGAAGGATCAGGCCATCGTCTGCAACATCGGCCACTTCGACAACGAAATCGATGTGGCCTCGCTGAAGCAATACGAATGGGACACGATCAAGCCCCAGGTGGATCATGTGATCTTCCCCGATGGCAAGCGGATCATCCTGCTCGCCGAAGGCCGGCTGGTGAACCTGGGCTGCGGCACCGGCCACCCAAGCTTCGTGATGAGCAACTCGTTCACCAACCAGGTGCTGGCCCAGATCGAGCTTTTCACCAAACCCGACGCCTACGGCAAGGAGGTCTATGTGCTGCCCAAGCACCTCGATGAGATGGTGGCCCGTCTCCACCTCGAGAAGATCGGCGCCAAGCTCACCGAACTCAGCCAGCAACAAGCCGATTACATCGCCGTGCCGGTGGAGGGCCCCTACAAGCCCGAGCACTACCGGTATTGATGGGCCTTGCTGAACTGGTCCAGAAACTGCCCGAACTGATCGGTGCAGCGGTGGAAGCCAATCCATGGGCGGGTTATGGCGCGATTTTTCTCGCCATGTTTCTCGAGAATCTCTTCCCGCCCATTCCCTCGGAACTGATCATGCCCCTCGGGGGCTTCTACGTGCACCAAGGCCAGCTGGCCCTGGTGCCGGTGGTGTTGGCCGGCCTGCTCGGCACCGTGCTCGGGGCCCTGCCCTGGTACGGCATCGGCCGGCTGGTCAATGAGGAGCGCATCGAGCACTGGCTCGATCGCCACGGCCGCTGGATCGGTGTGCGCTCCGAGGAATTGCGCCGCAGCCGCGCCTGGTTCAGCCGCCACGGCACCGCCCTGGTGTTCTGGGGCCGGCTGGTACCCGGCATTCGCACCCTGATTTCCGTGCCAGCGGGCATCGAAATGATGCCGATGGTGCCGTTCCTGATCTGGACGACTGCTGGCAGCCTGATCTGGACCGTGCTGCTCACCGTGGCCGGCATCCTGCTGGGTGAGGGCTACACCAACGTGGAGGTGTGGATCGAGCCGGTGGCCCAGGTGATCAAGGTGGCGGTGGTGATCGGCGGGCTCGCCCTCGTTGTGTGGCTCGGGCTGCGGGTCTGGCGCCAACGCCAGAACATCCACAACCACTAACCCTTTGCTTCTCCCACCTGCAACCCCGCTGCTTCAGAACGGAACTTCCTGGTCGCTCGGCTCACCCTGGTAGCTCGATCCTCCACTGGGGCCGCCATCGCCATAGGCGCCCTGGTCGGAATCGCGCTTGGAGCCCAGCAGTTCGAGCCGGTCAACCCGCACCACCGGCTTGGAGCGTTCCTCGCCGCTGCTGCGATCGGTCCAGCGGTCGAGCTTGAAGCTGCCGATGATGCCGAGCAGGGAGCCTTTACGCACATAGTCGGCGGCCACCTGTGCCTGCTTACCCCAGATCTCGAGGTTGAACCAGTCGGGTTCGTCGTCGCGGCTGCGGCGGTTCACCGCCAGGGTGAGGTTGGCCACCACTGTGCCGGATTCGAAGTAGCGCACTTCGGGATCACGGCCGGCACGGCCGACGAGGGTTATGGAATTGACACCCATGGGGTTCTCCTTGGACGGGGGCTAGAGGTTGATTGGATCAATGATGCGCCATTGGTTCAAGGCGCTTCACTCCGCAGGTTCCACCCTTTGACCCGGATGTATCAGAAACGGGTTTCAGCCAGGTTTTCAGCGAAGGGTTCGGGCTCCATCGCCAGCGCACGGCGGGCCTGAACAGCTGGCGCTGACGTAGGCCAAGCACTCGATCCTTCACTCCTATGATTCGCGCCGCAGTGCGGCACATCCGTGTTTTTCAGACGGTTCCAGCTCTCCCGTGACATCGGCATCGATCTGGGAACGGCCAACACACTGATGTATGTGTCCGGCAAGGGGATCGTGCTGCAGGAGCCCTCGGTGGTGGCCCTGGATCTCGAGCGCGGCATCCCCCTGGCGGTGGGCGATGAGGCCAAGTTGATGCTCGGCCGCACCCCCGGCAACATCCGGGCGGTGCGGCCGCTGCGCGATGGCGTGATCGCCGACTTCGACGCCGCCGAGATGATGATCAAGACCTTCATCCGCAAGGGCAACGAGGGTCGCGGCATCGTGGCGCCCCGGCTGGTGATCGGCATCCCCAGCGGCGTCACCGGCGTCGAGCGGCGGGCCGTGCGCGAGGCCGGTTTGGCCGGGGCCAGGGAGGTGCATTTGATCGACGAACCGGTGGCAGCCGCGATCGGCGCCGGCCTGCCGGTGACCGAACCGGTCGGCACTTTGATCGTGGACATCGGCGGCGGCACCACCGAAGTGGCCGTGTTGAGCCTCGGCGGCACGGTGGTCAGCGAGTCGGTGCGGGTGGCGGGCGATGAAATCAGTGACGCCATCAGCGTCTATCTCAAGAAGGTGCACAACCTGGTGGTGGGCGAACGCACCGCCGAGGAGATCAAGATCCGGATCGGCTCGGCCTTCCCCGACGACGCCCACGACAACGGCTCGATGGACGTGCGCGGCCTGCACCTGCTCTCGGGCCTGCCCCGCACGATCAATATCCGCGCCGGCGACATCCGCGAGGCGATGGCCGATCCGCTCAACGTGATCGTGGAGGCGGTGAAGCGCACCCTGGAGCGCACCCCGCCCGAGCTCGCCGCCGACATCGTCGATCGAGGAATCATGCTCGCCGGCGGCGGCGCTCTGGTGCGCGGCATCGGTGATCTGATCAGCCACGAAACCGGCATCCTCACCCACGTGGCCCAGGACCCCCTGCTCTGCGTGGTCAACGGCTGCGGTCAGGTGCTTGAGGATTACAAGCGACTGGAGCGGGTTCTCGACACCCCTAGCTTCAGCCGCCTCTCCAGCTGATCGCCATGCCCATAGGGCGTCTGCCACGCCTCCAGCCCCTGCGGCTGGTGCTCCGCTCCTGGCCCTGGGGGCTGCTGGTACTGGCCTTGGTTGCGGTGAGGCTGAGCAAGGGGGCTGTGCTCAGCGACGCCTATGCCCTACTGAGCAGGCCGTTCTGGCCCGGTACGGCCCAGCGCGAGTGGCTGCAGTCGGGCACGGGTCTGGAGCTGCTGACCCGTCAGGCCCATCTGGAGCAGGACAACCGCCGGCTGCGCATGCTGCTTGACCTGCAACGGGCCAATCCCGACAAACTCACCGCCGCCGTGATCTCGCGGGAGCCTGAGGGTTGGTGGCAGCAGCTGGTGCTCGGCTCCGGTCAGGCTCAGGGAATCGGCCCAGGCGACGCGGTTGTGGGTCCGGGCGGATTGATCGGCCGGGTGGCCAGCGTGACCCCAACCACGGCCCGGGTGACCCTGCTCACCGATCGCACCAGCCGGGTGGGGGTCTGGGTGGGACGCACCCAGCGCCATGGATTGCTCACTGGCCTGGGGACCAGCCGGCCGCAGCTCGTCTTCCTGGAGAAAGACCCACAAGTGCGACCGGGGGATCTGGTGGTCACCTCTCCGGCCAGCACCCTGGTGCCGCCGGGGCTGAGCGTGGGGGTCCTCCAGGCGGTGGATGACAAGGCGGTGCCGGCCCCCACGGCGGTGGTGCAGCTGAGCGCACCGGTTGGTGCGATCGACTGGGTGCAGGTGCTGGTGACGTCGCCCGCCAGCAGGCAGGCACCCTGAGCGATGGGGGTCCTGCATCGCCTTCGGTGGGCCGTGGCCAGCGCTGGCGTTGTGCCCCTGCTCACCCTGGCCTCCCCGTCCTTTCTGAAAGTGGCTGGGGTGTCGCCCAGCTGGGCCGTGCTCTGGCTGTTGCCCTGGTCCCTGGCCGATGGCCCGCTCTCCGGCGCCCTGGCCGGGGTGGGCCTGGGGCTGCTCGTTGATTCCCTGCAGGTGGGCCCGGAAACCCAGATCCCCGCCCTGGCCCTGCTGGGTTGGTGGTGGGGGCGCCTGGCCCGCAAGGGGGCCCCGATCGAGCGCAGCTTGAGCCTGGGGCTGCTGGCCCTCCTCGGAACCCTCTTTCTTGGCCTGAGCCTGCTGCTGCAGCGCCATGGCATCAGCTTGTCGGAACCGCTCCTCCGGCAGGCTGGCCTGCACACCCTGCTGGCCCAGACCCTGGTCACCGCGCTGCTGGCACCGATGATCTGTTCATTACTGCTGCTGCTCTGGCGACGGCAGGGCGCGATCTAGAAGAGCCGATCTGATGAACTTGAACCGATGCCAGGCCGGCCGGCGGCCGATTGCAAGCGGGCGGCAGCGATGAGCGGCGGGATTCGCTGGAGCCGGCGCGCCGTGCTGGGGTCGGCCTTGCTGCTGGCGGCGGGCTGCGCGCCGCGCCGCCGCCCGGGCCGGGAGCTGGAGTTCTGGAGCCTCGAACTCTCACCGAAGTTCGACACCTACATCACCTCGGTGATCGCCGCCTGGGAAGCGCTCCATCCCGGGATCAAGGTGCGCTGGACCGACCTGCCCTGGGGATCGGTGGAGCGCAAGCTGCTGGCGGCGGTGTTCGCCCGAACGGCACCGGATGTGGTCAACCTCAACCCCCTGTTCGCCGCCAACCTGGCCAGCAAAGGGGGACTGCTGGCACTGGATCCACTGCTGCCACCTGGCGCTGGCGACACCTTTCTGCCACGGATCTGGCAGGCCGGCCGAATCGAAGGCGAGCAGATCGGCATCCCCTGGTATCTCACCGCCCGCATCACGCTGGCCAACAACGACCTGCTGCGACGCGCCGGTTACAGCGCTCCGCCCCGCCGTTGGCAGGAGGTTCCCGCCTTCGCTGAAGCGGTCAAACGCCGCACCGGGCGCTACGCCCTGTTCGTCACCGCAGTTCCCGACGACTCCGCCGAGTTGCTGGAGTCGTTGGTACAGATGGGGGTGACCCTCCAGGACCAGCGGCGCCGTGCCGCCTTCAACAGCCCTGCCGGCCGCCGTGCCTTTGCCTTCTGGACCGATCTCTACCGCCGCGGCCTGCTCCCCAGGGAGGTGGTCAGCCAGGGCTACCGCCGCGCCGTTGAGCTGTACCAGAGCGGAGAGCTGGCCACCCTGGCCAGCGGCGCCGAGTTCCTGCGCAGCATCCAGACCAACGCCCCCCAGATCGCCGCGGAGACCGAACCGCACCCCCCGCTGACCGGACCAAAGGACAGAGCCAATGTGGCGATGATGAACCTGGCGGTGCCACGCCAGAGCGCCTTTCCAGAGGAAGCGCTGAGTTTTGCCCTCTTCCTCACCAATGCCACCAACCAGGCCCGCTTCGCCGAGGAAGCCCGGGTGTTGCCTTCCGCCAGCGGCGCCCTCGCCAAGATCGAGCAGGGCCTGCGTCAGCCAGCCCTGGGCGACGCGCAGGAAGAGCTGGTGCGTCGGGCCCGGCTGCAATCCCTCGAGACGCTCGAGATGGCCGAGGTGCTGGTGCCCGCCAGCCCGGGGGTGAAACGGCTGCAAGCCATCCTCTACAGGCAGCTGCAACGGGCGATGTTGGGCCAGTCGAGCAGCGATGAAGCGCTGGCTGCCGCCGAGCGGGAGTGGAACAGCTATGCGGTGGGCCGCTGGCCCTGATGGGGCCACTCCCCAGTGGCTGCCAGCTCTCAGCGACGACTTGCTGAGTTGTAGGGTTGCGTTTCTTAATGCCTCTGGTGCCATGTCCCTGGAAGCACAACCCAGACCTGCTCAGGGTGAAGCCTCCAGAGAACCAGTCGGTGCACCGCTTGCCACGGTGCTGGTGGTGGATGACGAAGCCACGGTGCGGCGGGTGCTGCAGATGCGCCTGGAACTCGCTGGCTATCGGGTGCTCTGCGCCGTCGATGGCGAAGAGGCCCTGACCCTCTTCCACCGGGAGCAGCCGGATCTGGTGGTTCTCGATGTGATGCTGCCGAAGCTTGATGGCTTCGCGGTCTGCCGGCGTCTGCGGGCTGAATCCTGCGTTCCGATCATCTTTCTATCGGCGCTCGATGCGATCACCGAGCGGGTGTCTGGCCTCGATCTCGGAGCCGACGACTACCTCCCCAAACCGTTCAGCCCCAAGGAGCTCGAAGCACGGATTTCAACGATCCTGCGCCGGGTCGGGCGGGGCTCGGCCACGATCGAGCCCCGCGACGTTCCGGTTGGTCAGGGCATCCTGCGGGTGGGCGATCTGATGGTGGACACCAACCGCCGCCAGGTGACCCGGGCCGGCGAGCGCATCGGGCTCACCTACACCGAATTCAGCCTGCTGGAGATGCTGTTCCGCGAGCCCGGCCGTGTGGTGCCCCGCGCTGAGATCCTCGAGCAGCTCTGGGGCTACCCACCACGTCGCGCCGCCGACCTGCGCGTTGTTGATGTCTATGTGGCCCGCCTGCGCGGCAAGCTCGAACCGGATCCCCGCAACCCCGAGCTGATCCTCACCGTGCGCGGCACCGGCTATTCCTCCCAGCGGACGGGTGAACCGGTGGGCACCGCCACCACCTAGATCCGGTGAAAACGGCCTGGGGCCAACCCCGTGCAGGCCCGTTCCTGCAGGATGGAGGGCTGCAACCGCTCCTTCTTCCCTTGCCTGAGCCGCGTTTGAACCGCCTGGAGAAGGCCCGCCTGGAGAAGGCTGAGGCCTTGGCGGCCATCGGCCAGGGCCCCTATGCCCTGCGCTTCGATCCAACGCACCGCAACGCCGAGCTGCAGCAGGCCCATGCCGATCTGGCCAATGGCCAGGACCGCGACTTCGCCGTGGCAGTGGCCGGGCGGGTGATGACCCGGCGGGTGATGGGCAAGCTCGCCTTCTTCACCCTGGTGGATGAAAGCGGCCCCATCCAGCTGTTCATTGAGAAGGCCACCCTCGCCGCCGCGCTGCCGGACCAGCCCGAAAGCTTCGCCCAGCTCACCTCCCTGGTGGATGCCGGTGACCTGATCGGGGTGCATGGCAGTCTGCGCCGCACCGACAAGGGCGAACTGTCGGTGAAGGTGAAGCGCTGGGAGATGCTCTCCAAGGCGCTGCAACCGCTACCCGACAAATGGCATGGCCTGGCCGATGTGGAGAAGCGCTACCGGCAGCGCCATCTCGATCTGATCGTCTCTCCCCAGACCCGGGAGACCTTCCGCCGCCGCGCCAAGCTCGTCAGCTGCATCCGCCGCTGGCTCGATGAGCGCGAATTTCTGGAGATCGAAACCCCCGTGCTCAATGCCGAGGCCGGCGGCGCCGACGCCCGGCCGTTCACCACCCACCACAACACCCTCGATCTGCCGCTGTTCCTGCGGATCGCCACCGAGCTCCACCTCAAGCGACTAGTGGTTGGCGGCTTCGAGCGGGTCTACGAACTCGGCCGCATCTTCCGCAACGAGGGCATCAGCACCCGCCACAACCCCGAGTTCACCTCGGTGGAGGTGTACCAGGCCTACGCCGACTACACCGACATGATGGCGCTCACCGAAGCGCTGATCGCCGAGGCCGCTCAGCAGGTCTGCGGCAGCACGCAGATCGCGTATCAGGGCACGCCGATCGACCTGACGCCCCCCTGGCGCCGGGCCACCATGCATGAGCTGGTGGAGCAGGCCACCGGCCTCGATTTCAACAACTTCGAGCAGCGGCAGACAGCAGCGGCCGCGATGGCCGCCGTGGGCCTGGAGGTGCCGGCGGCGGCCGACAGCGTCGGTCGTCTGCTCAACGAAGCATTCGAGCAGACGGTGGAAGCGAACCTGATCCAGCCCACCTTTGTGCTGGATTACCCGGTGGAGATCTCGCCACTGGCCCGGGCCCATCGCAGCAAGCCGGGCTTGGTGGAACGCTTCGAGCTGTTCATCGTCGGGCGCGAAACGGCCAACGCCTTCAGCGAGCTGATCGATCCCCTCGACCAGCGCCGGCGGCTGGAGGCCCAGCAGGAGCGCCGGTTCGCCGGCGACCTCGAGGCCCAGGGCGTTGACGAAGACTTCCTCGCAGCCCTTGAGGTGGGCTTGCCTCCCACCGGCGGGCTGGGTATCGGCATCGACCGGCTGGCCATGTTGCTCACCGACAGCCCCAGCATCCGTGATGTGATCGCCTTTCCGCTGATGAGGCCAGAGACCGGTGCGGTTGCTGAGGCGGTGGCGGTGGCGGCTC
>Ga0222701_1000369_pt1 | contig 17428 bp, 26 predicted proteins | sample AntAcemetage1502_FD_179825 | JGI IMG/M metagenome (GOLD analysis project Ga0222701, IMG submission 179825) | Saline water microbial communities from Ace Lake, Antarctica - #1502 | ecosystem: Environmental > Aquatic > Non-marine Saline and Alkaline > Saline | place: Antarctica: Ace Lake... | reverse complement strand
GGTGAGAAGTTTTTAACTTGCGATGTAGCTAATATAGGAAAAGACAACACGGTGATAGGCATTTGGAATGGACTGGAATGTTTTAATATATACACATATGAGAAGAATGATACGACACAAATTATTAAAATCATTAAAGAAAAAATGAAGACATTTAACATAAAGATTAAGAATGTTGTTATTGATGCTGATGGTTTAGGAATAGGAGTTGCTGATCATTTAAAAGGTTGTGTTCCATTTAAAGGTGGTTCAAGTGCTTTGAATAAGGCGAACTATTTGAACTTAAGAAGTCAATGCTATTTTAAATTAGCAGAATTAGTTAGAGACATTAAAGTTGTTGATAAGAATAAAGATGAAATTATTCAGGAGTTACAAGCGCATAGAATAAAGAACCCAGATAATGATGGTAAGACGCAGGTTGAATCAAAAGATTTAATCAAGGAGAGAATAGGTAGAAGTCCTGATTACTCTGATATGCTAATGATGCGTATGTATTATGAAATTAAAAAAGCAAGACAAAAAACATTTGTATATTAAAAAATGATAGATATAAGTATGTCAAGAATATCACCTAAGTTAATTGATGTTGAAAATAATAGAATTGAAACTGATGATAAACTCAAAGAACAGGAACGAGGCGATCATGTGAATGTTCGTGGTACACCAAAAGAGGGAACATACACACCACATAAAAACGGTAGATTTCCAACACAATTATTTACTAATATAAAAAATGATAAATTTAAATATGTCAAAAATATCACCTAAGTTGATTGATGTTGAAAATAATAGAATTGAAACTGATGATAATTTATTCAGGAAAGTTAGTCAATATGATATAGATGTACCAAGGGTTGCTGATAGGGTTGGTAGTATAGTTGCATCTAAATATACAACCAAGTTACAAACTGACTACGATGAAAATGGTAGATTTCCAACACAATTATTTACTAATATAAAAAATGATAAATTTAAATATATAAAAAATATATGATTATTTAAAATGAAAAGAAAAGATTTTAGAATAGCAGAATATGATGGTGTTTTTACTATCAAAAGGAAACAAATAACAACAGAAACCAGATTATTCAGGAAGGATATTATAACAACAAGATGGTGTAATGTAAACATTTACGGAGGAGTTTATCATCCCTTAGCATTCAGCACAGAACAATCTGATTTTGATAGTAAGTCAGCAGCAACAAAGAAAATAAAAATAATGCTAAAAGGTGTTATTTACCATAAGATTTAAATATATATGATTAAAAAATATAAAACATCAGAGGAAGTAAAAGCGGCAAGGAAAAAAAATGCTAAGAACTACTATTTAAAGAATAAAGAGAAGATAAAGGTTGCAGCATTAAAATGGTATTATGAACATTCTACTTGTGAGAGGAGAAGAAAAGGACCAGCGATTAAAGTTAAGAAGTCTCAAAAGAAAAAAGATATAAGGAATAAGACATCAAGTAGTAAATTGGAAGCTCAGGCAGAAAGGAGTAGTAAAGCGGCTGCACCATTATTTAGGGATTATATAAGAAAATTATTGAAAGATTATGAAGAAGAAAATAGATGAATGGACTTATGAAGCCATGAAAATCACTACCAGAGATCATCAGGCAAAACTTCAAGAGTTAAAAAATGCTCCAGAGTTTAGGGATTATATAAGATATTTACTTGATAATATAGATAAGACACAAGAGGAATTAGATAGTGAAAAGAAAAAAGAATATAATAGGAGACACAATGCTAAGAAACCAAAAAAATAAATAAAAAATATGATAGTAGTTATAGGAATAGTATATGGATTAAGTATGATGGCACTTGGAATAGTAGTAGGTTATGTGTTGCGTATGGAAGAAGAAAAAAAATAAAAAATATGTCAAGAATATCACCTAAGTTAATTGATGTTGAGAGGAATAGGATTGATAGTGATATGAAACAACCTAAAATTTCCAACACTAAAGAGTATCATAATAAACAAACTAAAAGTTTAGATAACGGTAAAGAAGGAACAGGTTTAATCAGGATGTCAGTGTATAGTGAAGGTGGTAGATTTCCCACCCAACTTTTTTGTAATATAAAAAATGATAGATTTAAGTATGTCAAGTATATTGATACGAACTTGGTTAAATAATAATTGGAAACATATATCACAATATCCTAAACGGATTAATAATTATGAGGGTGATGATATATTACAAGAAGTTATTGTTCAGTTTTTAGAAATGGATACTGGTAAGACTTATGACCTTATAGTAAAAGGTGAAGCTCAGAAATATATAATGGCTATGTATAAGGTTAATTGTTTTAGCAAGACATCACCGTATCAAAGAACTTATAATAAATTTAAAACCGTAGAACTAAATGATATTCATTCATTTGAATATGATGAAGGCTATGATATATGTTGGAGAGATATAGAGCTTATATTAAATAATATGGATGTTCATTTTTTAGATAAAATTATATACAAAGAATATATAACTAAAAAGTTAGTTGAGAGGGGTTATTCAATAAATAGGATGTCGAAGGATTCAACTATACCGAAAGGTACATTAGATTTGATGTTCAAAAAGATTAGGATAGAATTAAAAATGGAGATGAAAAAAATAATAGAAAAAGATGACCAAGAAAGAAATGATTAAAAATTTAGAATCAGAAGATTTTGATATTCCGGATTTAAAATGGGGTGAGTTTCAAAAGTATTACAAAGAAAAAATGTTAGAGGTTGAGACTAAAATGGTTTTAAGCAAGCCGACATTAGAAAGTGTTAATGAGGACATAGAGAGAAATGTTGAGACAGGTAAAGTTGAGAAGACTGACTTACAGAAAAGGCGTGATGAATTATTCCCACAGATAGTAGAGTTGATGGTTAAGTTAAAGGGGCGAAGCAGGGCGTCAAGGGGTGAGATTAATGAGTTGGTTAGTTTATATAATCAATTTTATTTAAGACACGATAGCGCATCTTGTGGAGCTTGTGTTGGTAGAATTTTCAAGAGTTTCAAGACAATTTGTAAAGGAAGATATTAAAAATATTATGAAAAAGATGTTCAAAATATAAAAAACGTAGTATATTCTATTAGGCGATTGTATATTCTGTCCACCAACTCTGCCCTTTCTATAGGTGCGTAAAAAAGGGCAGAGTTGGTGGACAGGAACTTTTTTAATCATTAGGGAAATAGATATTCTGTCCACCAACTCTGCCCTTTCTGTAAGTGCTAAAAAATAAAAAAAGATATAAATTAAATCAAAAAGCGAATTAGAAGATGAAAAATTTAATAAAAAATTATATATATAAATATGGTGAGAATTAGTATAGGAGAAACTAAATATAAAGTACCTAACAACTTTGTTGAATTAAGTATAGGTAAGTATCAGGAGTTGAGTGTTGTAAAGGATGAAAATAAAATTAAGATGATCATAGAGTTTCTGACTATATTAACGGGATTAGAATTAGATGTAATTAAGAATTTAAAACTAACTGACATAAAAAAACTTACATCGTCTTTCAATTTCAAACTATCAAAAGATTACCCATTAGTTCAAGCCGTTAAAATTAAAGGTAAAACTTACAGATTAGATGAAAAATTAAACAATATGAGGTTTGATATGTTTATTGATTTGGAAGAAATGACTAAGGATAAAGATTTAGTTATAGACAACCTACATTTGATTATGGCTATTCTTTACAGACCAGCAATTAAGAAAATGTTTAGAAAGAAATTATTAGTTGAAGATTATGATAGTGAGAGTGTTATAGAACGAGCGGAGTTCTTTAAAGAGAATCTAATGATGGATAAAGTTGTTGGTGCGTTGTTTTTTTTTATCAATTTAAGAACAACTTATATAGCAGATTTGGTGGATTATTTAGGTCAGGAGAAGGAGAAGAAGGAGAAGGTAGAGAAGAATTAAATTTAGAAGATACTAAGAGTGAACAATTTGAAAAAAAATGGGGTTGGCACTTAATCGCATTCAATATAATTTCAGGAGATTTAACAAAGAAACATATAATAGAGGACAAAAAGATGATTGAAGTGTTGAACTGGTTAAGTTTAATTAAAGAAAAACAGATGTATGAGAATTAAAGATATAGAAGAAAATGAAAAATTAACAGACTTTTTATATAAAGATATAGTGGAAGACTTTAATGTTTTAAATATTTTAATTATTGAGACACTTTATGAAATCACTGATATAATTATGACTAAAAAAGATATAGAATAATGGCTGATGATATAAAATTGAAAGTAGAAGTTGATGTTGATAGTTCCGAATTAAAGAATGTGAACAAGAACTTAACTGACACTGGTAAAAAAGTTGAAGATGTAGGAACAGCAGCTAAGAAATCTAAGACAGGATTAAAATCTATGGCTGTTGGATTTAAAGGTATTGGTACAGCGTTAAAGGCCGCAGGTATAGGAATAGTATTAAGTGTATTAGCTGCATTATTTAGTTTAATGAAGGAGAACCAAGCAGTTATGGACTTCATGAATAAGGCTACCAAGACATTGGCTATTCTATTTAATAATTTAACTTCATCACTTGAACCTGTAGGTGAAGCAATTAGTGCAGCATTTGAAAATCCAGGACAAGCAGTTAAAGATTTATGGGAGTTGATAAAAACTAATTTCATAAATAGAATAACTGCTATACCAGATTTATTTACAGGTATTTTTGAAACGATAACATCTACATTTAGTTGGTTGGGTAATAAAATTAAATTAATAGTATCAGATATACCTATAATAGGGAAAGGTATAGACACTGAAGCAGCAGAGAAAGGTGTTGAGGACGCATTACAAGGGATGGCAGATGGTGCTGAAAAAACAGGTGAAAGTTTCTTACAAATGGCTACTGGTATAGACGATCTACCTGGAAAACTTATAGGGATAGGAAAGGCAGCAGTAGAAGGTTTCGATGCTGCTACGAAAGCCGCAGATGACTTTATTGAAAAAGAAAATGAATTGAAATTAGCAACTGCAGAGTTTAATAAAACCATTGCTGAAAATAGATTAGAATTGCAGAATTTAAAATTAGTTAGAGATGATGAAACTGCTTCTATGGAGGATAGAATAAAAGCAGCAGCAGAAATAACAAAGATAGTTGAAGATGAAAGTGAGGCTGCTATAAAACTACAGCAACAGAAGATAGATTTAATGAAGGCTGATTTAGCTTTAACCAACACTACAATTGATGATAAAATAGCAATATCGAATGCTGAGGCTGAGTTGAGTAATATACAAGCAGCAGCGGCTACAAGATTACGTGAGAACTTATTGAAGACAAATGCCTTATCAAAGAAATTAGAAAAGGAAAAAGATGAAGATGAAGTAGTAGAAGGACCAACTCCAGAAGAAGAGGCAGAGATTAAAAGGATGGTTGACTTCAGGAAACGAAAGAAAGAACTTGAAGACGAATGGGCGTTAGAAGACGCTGAGACTGATGAAGAATATCAAGAAGAATTATTAAAACAAGAAGAAGATAGATATAACGCTGTTATAGATAATGATAAGCTAACAAAAGAAGAGTTAGAATTTGCGTTAAAAGAACATGTTAAAAATAAAGAAAATATTGAAAAAGATTATGTAAAGTCCAAAAAATCATTAGCTAAGACAGAAATGCAAATTGAGCGTGAAAAATTTGGACAAACTGCTAACATAATGTCACAAGCGGCATCTTTAATGAAAGAAGGTTCAATAGCGCAGAAGGCATTAGCTACTGGTTCAGCTATTATAAATACATATTTATCAGCAACTGCGGCAATTGCACCACCACCGTTAGGTTATGGTCCAACACCGTTAGGTTATGCAGCAATGGCTGTATCTATTGGAGCAGGTTTAGTTCAAGTAGCTAAAATTAATCAAGTTCAATTCGCAGATGGTGGTATATTAGATGGTCCAAGTCATTTGAACGGTGGTATATCAACTCCATTTGGTGAACTTGAAGGTGGTGAAGGTGTTATAAACGCATCAAGTATGAGTAATGCATCATTAAGAAACTTAGCATCAGCAGCTAACACAGCAGGTGGTGGTAAAGATTTTAGTTCAGGTGATGGTTCTATTAAATTAGACGGTGGTTCTATATCAGCAATTGTAGGTGGTATAAATAATAAGAAAGTTTATTTAACCGAGACAGATATGACTGAAACACAAGAACAAGTAGCTGTAATGGAGGAGGAGGCAACTATATAATGGTAGAAGTAGATATTAAAATAACATTAAGTAAAATTTTAGCATTTTTAGTGCTGATAATTGGTAGCGTATATTCTTTTATATTTAATGATCCTGCTGTAATGATGAGTTCATTCGCAGCATCAAGTTCGATAATTGCAGTAAAAACTTATACCGCAAGTAGAACAAAACAAAAGAAAATTGAGCATCCAGAAATATAAAATAAATAATAATTATGAAAAAATTAGAAGATTTAAAAGAAGTGGAATTGATTATAAACCAAGAAGAAGATATGGTTACTGCTATGGGTTTTGTAGAGTTTCCAGCTACGGAAGTTAATTTAGTATATTTTAATGATGAAAAATCTAATTATACATTTGGAGTTGAAGATAAAGAACAAGGAATAATAGTTAGTCCAGCATTGATAGCTGAGAAAAGAATTTATAGATATGATCCAAGAACCAATGAAGAATATACTGTTTATTTTTCAGCAGAAACTATTGGTGAATTATCACAAAGTTTTTTAATTAGTAATAATTTTAAAAACACTACTGAACAACACGAAGAACAAGTTAATGATATAGATTTAATTTACTCTTGGATAGTACAAAATGATCAAGACCAAATTATGACCAAATATGGTTTCAAAGATATAGCAATTGGTTCTTGGATAGTAGCTTACAAGATTAATAATGAAGATATTAAAGCGAAAATAAAATCAGGAGAAATAGGTGGTATATCTATTGAAGCATTTTTAAGTGAAAAATATGATAAACATTCATCACCTGACGAAGACAAAATCCAACAGATTAAGGATTTACTTAATGGTATAGAAAAATAAGCAATTTAGAGTCTTTTTATATATACGATTAAGAAAAAATAAACTTAAATATAGATGAGCGAATTTAGCACAGTTTTAGAAAAAATTAGAACCATATTAGGTATGGAGACAATTAACGAAATTGAAGAAGTAGAGGTAGCCCTTGAAACTGAAGTTGTACCAGAAGTTGTTGAACCAACTGAGGTAACATTAGCTGAAGCTACATTAGAAGATGGAACTATCATATATTATGATGGTACTTTAGCGGTTGATACTGCTATATTTACTGATGAAGCATTAGTAACACCTATTGCTGACGAAACTTATATACTTACTAATGGTGACACTTTTAAAGTTGAAGCTGGAATAGTTGTAGAATATACACCTATTGTTGCTGAGGATACAGAAGAAGTAAAACCAGAAGTAGAGGTAGAAGAAGAGTTAGAAGTAGTTGATTTTGAAGCGAAGTATAATGACCTTATGGTTATTGTTACAGAATTGAAATCAAAATTAGAGAACTTTTCAAGTCAAAAAATCGCATTGAAAAGTGAAATTGAAAAACTATCAACCCAACCTGAGGTTGAAAGCATTTCCCAAGAACCACAAGACAAAAGAGAATTATCACAAATTGAAAAAAGGATGAACACTCTTGAAGCTATTAGGAATTTGAGAAAATAAAAAAATAATTAAAATAAAATGAGTAAAAAATATGATTTTTCTTTTGACGTAAGCACATTGAGTGACTATACAAACGAGAATACAGGCTTAGTAGCCGAAGCGTTATATTCAGCTCCAACAATAAACTCAGGAATTGAAATTCTTGTTGGACAAAAAGGTGATATTAAACTTAACACACTTGAACACGAACTTTATTTACAATCAGCAGCTTGTGGTTGGACCGTTTCTGGTGAAACTGTTTTAGAACAAGTATCAGTGAGCGTATGTTCAGTTGATTACAAAGAAGCTTTATGTCCTAAGACATTGGAGCCTAAATGGTATGGTCAATTGATGAGTAAAGGTTCAAATCCTGAAGACTTTCCATTTTCAAAGTTTATCGTAGATAATAAAATGGGTGTTCTTAAAACTGAAGTAGACAAAATGTTTTGGACTGCCGATTCAACAAATGGAACAGGTAATGCTGCATTATGTGATGGTATAGGTTCATTCTTATCAGGCGCAACTGGTGATGTTTATGTAGCTGCTGCAAGTGGTACTTCAACTGCTTCAACTATCAATGCTAAAGTTCAAGCTTTAATTGATGGTGTAGATGAAAGAGCTTACACAACTGGTGACTTAACTCTTTATATGAGTGTTGCTAACTTTAAACTTTATGTTCAGTATTTAATCAGTGCTAATCTTTACAACTACGCTAATAATGTAGCTGGTAAAACATTAGAACTAACTATTCCTGGACACGACATCAAAGTATTAGGTGTTGGTGGATTAAGAGGAACTACATTTATGTATCTAACCCCCGCCAGTAACCTTGTGTTTGTGACTGATACATTAAACGGAGATGGCGATTTAGATATGTTTTGGGCTCGTGAAAACCAAGAAATTAGAATAATTGGTTCTTTCAAATTTGGTGTTGGTGTATACTTTAATGACCTTATGGTTCATAACAACGAGAATCTGTAATAACAAGTTCAATAATAACTACTCTTAATTGAGTAGTTATTTTCAAAAAATAATAAAAATTAAAATGGGATGTATAAGTATCGCTGGATATAGTAAAGGATGTGATAGCTCTTATGGAGGTATCAAGAAAGTAGCTATATATGAAAAAGCAGCATTTGACTGGACAGGAATGACCGTGACTAATGGAACCGTATCTGCGGTAACACTTTATGATGGTTTTACTGGATTCACATATGATTTTTTGAAAGATAATTCAAATTGGACAGAAGCTATTGTAGGTGATGGAATTTTAACAACTATCAACTGGACACCAATCATAACTCTTATGTTTAGACGTATGAGTGTTGAACTTAGAAATGAGATAATGGAATTGTCCAAAGGTGATTTAGTAGTTTTAATAAAAGACTATAACAACAATACTTGGTTCATAGGAACTGATAGAGGATTACAATTAGTAGCTTCCGCAGGTGGAGCTTCAGGTAATAACTTAACTGAAATGAATGGTGAAACACTTGTTATTCAAGGTGCAGAAACTTATAAAGCATATTTAGTTGATTTAGACACTATTGGTGATCCAATTGCGAGTTTAATGGCATAATTTTTCAAATAATTGACATGTAAAAGGAGTTTTTAATTAAACTCCTTTTTTTTATGTTTAAAAACCTACAATTTTATATATATAAGTATAGAATAACTAAAAATAACTAAGAAAATATGAGTTTAAGAATACCAAAAGATGGATATAAGTTTATTACAATGCAAATGAATGTTGTTATAACATTAACTGGTGAAACTTACAGATTTGATTTAATAAACACAGAAGGAACAACACAAATTTTGATGACTGATATAAGTGAGTATCCAAATATTTATCTGAGGTTTTTATATGTATCAGATGTAGAACTTGAATCAGGTTGGTATAAATATATATTATATAATAGTAATGATATTGAAATTAAAAGTGATAAATGTTATATTTACAATAGTGATGAACCTGGTAATATACCACAAGACACAAACACTTATGAAGAAGATAAGGACAAATATGTTTATAACAGATAAAAAAATAAAATTTAAAAATGGAATTTAAGAAAACAGAATCAAAAGATGAAAGTAGATTTTTATTCAGTGCTTTATCGTACCAAAATGATATAGTACTTCCTTCTTTTAAGGAGACATCTTATTCAGATTGGGTTAAATATGGAGATAATAATAAGTATCCAGATGAACTATTAAACTTATTTGAAAAATCCCCTATACACAATGCTATTATTGAATCAAAAGTTCGTATGATGTGTGGTGATGGTATAGTTCAAGATGTAGAAACAGAAGAAGAAGATAGTGAAGCTTCACAACAATTCTTAGATTTTGTTAATCCTTATGAAAGTATGGATGAAGTATATAAGAAGGCTGCTATGGATTTTGAAATCTATGGTTTATCATATTTAGAAATTATATGGGCTAAAGGTAGAAAGAAAATAGCAGAAATATATCATATTGATGCTTCAAAGATTAGATGGGGTAAAAAAGAAAAAGGTAGAGTAAAAACTTATTTTTATTCAAGAGATTGGAGTAATTATAGAAAAAATGTATATCAACCAATTGAAATTCCCCTTTTTGATAACAAAGCTACATCAGCAAGACAGATATTACCTATCATAAGATATACACCTGGTTTAGAATACTATAGCTATGCTGACTATATTGCAGCTACTAAATGGATTCAAATTGATACAGAGATTGCTAATTTTCATTTCAATAATCTTAAAAATGGAATGACACCATCAGTATTCTTTGGATTTCCTGTTGGAGAAACAACAAATGAAGAACGAAAGCAAGTAGTAGATAGTTTAGATGAAAAATATACTGGAACTAATAATGCTTCAAAAGCTGTAGTAGCATTTTATGATGCCGAAGGTGATAAGAAACCAGAAGTAAAGATATTACAACTAAACAACGCTGATAAGCAATATGATTTATTGAATAAAACTACGTTACAACAAATTTTAGTTGGACATAAAATCACAAATGAAAATCTTGTTGGTATATCAACACCAGGTAAATTAGGTTCAACTAACGAACTATTACAGAGTTATGAATTATATTTTAACACTGTAGTAAAACCAGAACAACAAAAAGTTTTATCAGCATTTCAAAAGGTCATGCTAATAAATGGTATGAATGATATACAAATTATAAATAATAAACCATTAGATATTGAGTTTAGTGAAAGTATATTAAAGGAAATCTTAACACAAGATGAAATGCGTGAAATTATTGGATATGATGTTCTTAAAAAAGATGAAGTAGTAATTGAAGATGAAACTTTAATAGGTGATGATGATGTTGAACCAGAAGAGGAATTAGAGAGCGAACACTTCGCAGGAGTTAGAAGTATAGATAGAAATAATGCCGTATCAAGAATACCAAATGCTAATATGGAAGATAAATACCAATGGAAAATGAGATCAGCACCCGGAGAAAAAGAGATTTGTCCAGCATGTATATCTTGGAATGGTCAAGTAAAAACATTAGCAGACTGGATGAATAATGCTATACCTGGAACTCCAACTGGATTACAAATTGGACTATCAAAAACAAACTTTAAAACAAGTCCATATGGAACCTACTGCGGATCAGAATGTAGATGTAGATTAGTAAGAGTAAAATAAAAAAATAATTAATAAATAATGGCAAACACAAGAGTTTATTTTATGTCTGTAAATGACCTTAAAGAATATACAACTATTGATTATTCAGTTGAAGATAAGTTGTTAGAAAATAGTATCTATGACGCACAACAAATTGATATTCAAGCACAAATTGGAACAAGATTATATAAGAAAATAGAAACGGAAATAATAGCTGATACATTAGCAGGTGATTACAAAACTTTATTGGATGAATATATTTTTAATGTTTTGTTGAAAGCTTCACAGAAAAGAGCGTTAATGTTTATTTATGCGAAGATTAGAAATAAAGGAGTTCAAATACAAGATAGTGATAATTCAACTCCAGTCGATATAACTATATTAAATAAAATGCGTGATGAAATATCAAATGATTTTGAGTATTTTTCAAATAAATTAAAGCAGTTCTTATGTGAATCTGATATACCAGAATATGATACATATAATCCTGATAGTTTAAGTTACTATACCGTGCCTGATAAAGATGATAGTTATTTTAGTGGTTTATATTTAGGTGACACTACACCAAGAGATTGGAGGAATGATAAATGAGTTTAGTAGCATTTGTATTAATAGTGTATGGGATCACTAATATATTAGTTAATGAAAGTATATTTAGAAAACAAATTGATTGGTTAAAAACTAAAAACCAGTTCTTGAATGATGTCCTTTCTTGCTCAACTTGTTTATCAACTTATATAGGCGTGGTTATATTTTTGGTAGCACCTATAACACTTTCAGGTATATTCTTATTAGATATATTACTTGCTGGTTTATTATCATCAGGAGCAATAAATTTAATAGAACAAATTAAGAATAGAATGTTTGAATGAAGAAAAAACTTATGGATTTAATATATAACAATAGAGTTATTGAATATATTGTAGAAGAAGAAGGATTAGCGATGGGAGTAAAATACACTGATGAGTGGAAAGTAACATTAGAAGCATATAAAAAAGAAAGAGAAGAAGATGGCGGATCAAACAACATATCAAGTACTGAATAAAATGTCTGAGATTGCATTAAGTGGTGTAAATGAGTGCTTTATCGGTGATGCATGGGAGATTGAAGCTGTTGCTCGTAAATATCCTTTGATGGTTTTAGATAACAACTTAAAGAACCACACGTGGCAAGCAGGAGTTATAAATATGAGGCTTGATATTTACATAATGGATTTAGTAAATGCAGATGAATCAAATGAACTTGAAGTTTTAAGTGATATGACTAATGTTGGTATTCAATATGTTAATCACTTAACAGATCATCTACCAGATTATAATTTTTACATCAGGAAAAATAATCAACAGACAATAACATTTCAAACATTCACAGAAAAATTTGATGATAAAGTTAGTGGTGTTAGATTTGAAGTAACGGTTAGTATTCCTGATGATGGAAATCAATGTGAAAGTATATTTAATATATAATGGATAGATTACAACTAAATAGAGTAACAAAAGTACTCAAACTATATGGTGATCGTATAGCTAATCTAATGAAAGATGAATTAGTTAGAAAAAAGAAGGTTGCTACTGGTAATCTTGCTAACGAAATTGAAAGTTATGTTGAGGAAGAAGATGATAGAGCATTTTTATATTTAGATGTACCAAGTTATGGTAAATTTATTGATTCAGGTAGAAAACCAGGTTCAAAATATCCACCAGTCAAATCTATTAGAGATTGGATTAAAGTTAAAGGTATTAAACCAAATAAAAGTAGAGGTGTTAGAACAGAAGAACAACTTATATTCCTGATTAGAAGAGCGATAGGAATAAGAGGAATAGATCCAGTTCCATTTTTAGATATATGGGACATACACACAGATGAACTTGAAGAATTAATAGAAGATGCTGCGGCTGAAGATGTTGAAGATGTAATCAATGCATTTGTTAAAGATTTTAATAAAAATAATAATTAAAGATGAGTATAGGACTTTTACAAGAACCATTAAAACTATCACCAATAGGCAACCCAGTACCAATAGTTGTAAGTAGTTCAAATTCAACAACTGCTGGTTTTAGATATAGAGTAGATTTAATCAATGATAGTGGTGATGATGAATTAGCAGTATGGGTTTATCCAGACACAAATAATGGACATTATGGAATATATGATTTTAGTAGAGTATTAAGTGATTTAATTGGTTCAAATCCTGAACATTGGGGCACAGATACTTGTATAGTTGATACAGAACAGATACTTAGTTACAATTATAGAGTAACAGAATATATAAATGCTACTTCTGGAGCTACTTTATCAGGTTCAACTGACTTTAATGTGTTTAGAGGTGTTAAACAATATGGAGATTACTGGGATATTGAAACTTATCTACCTAATACTACTGGTGATCCTGCATTATTCGCTTCAATTAGTCAGAAAAGAGAGTATAAATTGACAGAAACAGCAACAATTAATACATTTGAAGGTAGTTTTGGTACAATTTCATCAGAATGGGACACTATTGTAATAAATGTTTTTACAAGTTCATATGTAACACCATATCAAATACAAAAAGCGGCACCATCAGGTGGAGAAGTTGTCATTTTACCATTAGGACCTAAAAACATTAATGATATGGCTGCTACTGGTGTGGTGTTAAATATGATAGGAGGAGGAACAGGAGTGGTAGATTTAGGACCTATAATTGATACTGATACTATTAAATATGATTTCTACTTAGAGAGTAAAGGAATAATAGTGACTGAAAAACTGATAGTTAATGTTGATAATATTTGTTATAAGCACGATGGTGTTGAGTTTTTATGGTTAGGTGAATTAGGAACATTTGAAAGTTATACTTTTAGAATGGCTGATTTAAAATCATTCAAGACAGCCAGAAATGAGGTAAAAAGTAATCATTATAGTATAAAAAGTAATCAATATACTTATAGTATAGGTGATAGAGGTAGAACCAATATAAATGTATCAACTACTGAAAGTCATTCTGCAATAAGTGGTTGGATAGGTGATGTTGAATCACAAGATATAATGGAACTCATATCAAGTCCAGAGGTTTATATTAAAAAAGGTGGTGAAATCTATCCTATTATAATTAAGAACACTGGTTATGATTTAAAGACAATTAGAAATGATAAGTTATTTAATTATACAATAAAGTTCGAAATGGCGTACGAAAAATTAAGCAACATTTAAAATGAATATATTAGCAGAGATAATGATAAAAGACGTTGGTACATTAGAGTTAAATACCAAAGATGTTGAAGATTTTGGAATACCTTTAATTTTTACTATTGCAGATATAAAGAATTTTGGTTCAAGAAAATCGAGTTTTAGTAAAACTATTAAAGTACTTGGTTCAAAGAATAATAATAGAATTTTTAATCATCTATACGAAATTAAAGGAGCGTATAATGATTTTGATATGACACTCAGACATAACTGTGTATTGATGGTAAATAAGACTGCTGTTATGGATGGATTTATGGCTTTAAGAAAAATTACAAAGGTATTAATTGGAAATAATTATGAAGTAGTTTATGAATTGAACTTATATTCTGAAGTTAAAACCTTTTTTGATTTAATAAGTGATAAAGATTTAATTGATTTAGATTATTCATCAGGATTTACTTTTGGTGATATTGATTATGAAGTTGGTGATCATATCTTAACACCTAATTTAGTAGGTAATAGAATGCAAACGGAAACTACACCGAAACATATTTATACATATCCGCTTGTTGATTATGGTTATGATGTAAATGGAACATATCCAATTGGTTTAACAACAGCTACAAATTTAATGTATCCAGCAGTTTATACCAAAGCGATTTTTGATAAGATTTTTTATGATGCAGGATATACTTATGAAAGTGATTATTTAAATGGTGAATCTTATTCAGGATTTTTTACAGAAATGGTTAATATTTACAATAAACAAACCGAATTTAAAAATCTTAATTTAATTCAAGCTAATAGTGATGGAGGTTTTACAACTGATAATATAGGAGATAATCCAAGAATATCACCAGGCTATCAATGTGTGATGAATGGAATAAATTATAATGGCTATACTATTGATTTGTTGTCTACATATGAAACTGAATATCAATACAATGGAATTAAAATCCCTTATGAAGGTGATTATAGATTTAAATGGAGAATTGAGGTTACTGATGATGAAGGTGGTGAAGGTGAAGGTAGTTGTCCTGGAACGGATTCAGTTTATAAAATAATGAGATATAGAGATGGAGTAACTGTAACAATAAAAAATTGGTCATCATCGGATTTAGGTATGGGATTTGATTCACCTTCAAATGCATATTATGAAGAAGAGTTTGATTTAATAGAATGTGAAATTGATGATATTTATTGGTTTAGATTAGCAAGAGGAACTGTAGGTAGAGAAGATTATTATGGTAATTGTGAAGAGTCATTTATAAATGTGACTTGTGATGGAACATCATTAGAACTGACTTATTTAAAAGAATTGAATGAAATATATTCAGGTGGAACAGCGAACATATATATTAACGAAATGTTACCAGAGATGTCGCAGATAGATTTTATTAAGAACCAGATTAAAATAGCTAACCTTTATATTTGGAGTAATGCTGAAGATCCTAAAAAATTATATATTGAACCAAGAGACAAGTTCTATCAACAAGGAGAAGTTAAGAATTGGGATAGAATGATTGACTACAATAAAAAAATCACTATTCAAACATTAAATAATGATATTGCTGGTGAGATTAATTTTTTACTCGCAGAAGGAGAAGATTTTTATACAACTGAATATAGAGATATTTATGCTGAAAATTATGGAACAAAAAAATTTACTATCACAGGTAAAACTTTGAAAGATTCACAAAATATTGAATTAGATTACCAAAGTTATATAATGAAAAATGGTGCAAGAAAAATATATCCAGCTCTTTATGAAGAAAGTATGCACACTTGGTTTGAAGATAGAATGGAGTTAGAACCATTGATGGGATTTTTATATAGAGATACAGCCATATATAAACTTGGTAGATATTCTGGTTCTACAACAACTTATAATGATAGATTAACATCGGTACCATATGCTACACACGCAAGTATATTTGGTGGATTTTCATATGATTTAAATTATGAAACTAATAATGAAGAATTTACTTTAACTAATTATGATCCTAAAAGAGGATTATATAATATATTCTGGGAAAATTATACATTAAATATGATTAGTAGTGATTCAAGAGTTGTTACATATTATATTGATTTATCTTTAAGTGATATATTAAAATTAGACTTTAGAGACCAAATCTTTATTGATGGACAATTATACTTTTTAGAAAAAGTTGAGTACGATCCTTCAAATATAAATAGTAGTAAAGTTACATTATTAAAAGAAATAGCACCACTTGGTGATGGTAAATTTCCTGATGACTCTTGTTTCTTATTATTAAATGATTCAGGAGATTATATCTTAACCCACGAAGAAAGATTACCAATTAGAGATAGAATAATAATTTGTTAGAATAATTATTAACTAATTTATATATAAAGATAGAAAATAATAGATAAAAATGGATTCAAGAATAAGAAATTTAAATTATGAAAGTGCACCAACTGGCACAACTCAATTTGTAGTAGATGATGCAAGTTATACAGATGCTAAACGAACAACATTATTAGATGTAAAAGAATATGTTCTTGATGGTATAGATGCTAATGATGTATATACTACAGGAGTAACATTTGACATAAATACAGGAATTTTATTAAATAGTAGAAATGATGGTGGAACATTTTTTACTGACCTTGATGGTAGATATGCTTTAAGTGGTGAAACTGGTGGTGGAACATCAGGGACAAGCGGAACTAACGGTATTGATGGAACTAACGGTATAGATGGAACTAACGGTATAGATGGAACTAACGGTATAGATGGAACCAACGGTATTGATGGAACCAACGGTATTGATGGACTATCAGGAGCAACAGGCGAAAATGGAACTAACGGTATAGATGGAGTAGATGGAACTAACGGTATAGATGGAACCAACGGTATAGATGGAACCAACGGTATTGATGGACTATCAGGAGCAACAGGCGAAAATGGAACTAACGGTATTGATGGAGTAGATGGAACTAACGGTATAGATGGA
>Ga0222701_1000353_pt1 | contig 18011 bp, 21 predicted proteins | sample AntAcemetage1502_FD_179825 | JGI IMG/M metagenome (GOLD analysis project Ga0222701, IMG submission 179825) | Saline water microbial communities from Ace Lake, Antarctica - #1502 | ecosystem: Environmental > Aquatic > Non-marine Saline and Alkaline > Saline | place: Antarctica: Ace Lake... | reverse complement strand
AGTACCTCTTTTCTTTTGTGTTCACGTGTGCCCTGATCGTCATAACCTTTATTGACCTGAGACACCAGATTATCCCTGACGTGATCACACTTCCCGGGATACCCCTGTTCGCGCTGGCGGCCATCTTCTTCATGAATGTCACGTTCATGGACTCCCTGATCGGCATACTGGCGGGTGGAGGATTTCTCTTCCTGATCGCCCTCGGATATCAGCTCCTGACAAAGAGAGAAGGAATGGGCGGAGGCGACATAAAGCTGCTGGCCATGCTGGGGGGATTTCTGGGATGGCAATCTCTGTGGTTTATTATCATGGCAAGTTCCCTCATCGGAGCGGTAGCGGGCATATCCGCCATGATCTGCAAGGGGAAAGACATAAAATACGCCATCCCCTTCGGTCCGTTTCTGTCTATCGGCGCCGTCGCCTATATCTTCTGGGGTAATATGGTCATGAAATTTTTGTTTTACAGGTAGGCTGAAATGATAATTGTCACACAAAAAAAGGCCGGCTTTACGCTGGTAGAGTTAATGATCGTAATTGCAATTATGGCGATTTTAGCCGGCATTGCAGCGCCTAACTTCCAGACCTATATGGCACAGAGGAGATTGAACGGGGCCGCAAGGCAGGTCATGACGGATTTGATGGCGGCGAGGATGAAGGCGGTCAGTCTTAACCAGAAGGTAAAGGTTTCCTTCACGAGTGATCATGAATACGAGATATGGAACGATGCAGATGGCAACGGGACCCTCGCCGATAATGAAGGTGATGATGTTGAAAGGGACATCCATCCAGACTATCATGATGTGACTCTCAGCAATAAGGAACTATCTGGTCTTCCACCTAATCCGTTTTTTCAGCCAAGGGGAACTGCAGTCGGTAGTACGATAGCACTCACAAACTCCAGCGGGTTAAAATATGTTAAGATCGCCCTTACCGGACGTGTAAAAATAGATGATACACTATAGACTCTGTGACAACCGGGGAAATCAGAGGAAGGAAGAATGAACAAAATTGCCAATTCCAGCGGTTTCACGCTGATAGAAATCATGATAGCCATGTTTGTCCTTGCGATCGGTCTTCTGGGTGCGGCGGGCGTGGCGACAACCATCATCAGTGGAAACACATTAGGCAAGGAGATTACCACCGCCACGACACTGGCCCAGGACAAGATGGAAGAGCTGAAGGGCACAACCTATCTGAGTATCGCACCCGGGTCCGACACACAAGAATCCATCTACACGAGGACATGGACCGTCACATCGGATTCGCCTGTCACCGGCATGAAGACCATTGACATTGTGGTGGCATTCTCATGGAAAGGGAGTCCACACAATGTTACGCTCCAGACAATGGTGGGACAATAATGGAATATCTCAAGAGAAAAGGAAAAAAAGCGCACCATCCATCCCCGGGAAGCGACCGCGGGTTCACACTTGTAGAATTGATGATCGCCATGGCCGTCGGACTCGTTCTCCTTGGCGCCATGTATGGCGTCTTTACCATGCATAACAAGATCTTCGGCACACAGGAACAGATAGCCGAGATGCAGCAGAATGCCAGGACCGCCATGGATATGATGACCAGAGAGATACGGATGGCAGGATACAACCCCACAGGCGCACCCTTTGATGGTATAACTTACAGCGCTTCACAGCTCCAAGTAAAGGCGGATTTGGATGGGAACGAAACAATTGCCGGACAGGAAAATATCATTTACAAACATGACTCGGCAAATTATCAAATTACACGCAATATAGGAAGTGGAGACCAGCCTTTAATAGAAAATGTCCAGACATTCACCTTTGATTATCTTGACAGCACCGGCAGCGCCACGCCCACAAGCGCCAATATCAGACAGATACGAATCACAATTACCGCAAGAACCGCCAGACCGGATCCTGATTATGCACCCAATAGCGGGTACAGGACATATACACTGACATCTGTCATAACCCCGAGGAATCTCGGCTTGTAAAAGGGGGGCATTTTCCCATGAAGATAAAAAAAGAGTTTGACATGACAGGCAACGAAAAAGGAATGGTGCTCGTCGTAGTTCTTCTGTTGCTTGCCGCCCTGATCATCCTTGGAACCACGGGCGTCATGCAGACATCAACAGACCTGAAAATCAGCGGCAACTATAAGACAAGCATCCAGACCTTTTATGATACCGAAGGCACACTCCGGCATGCAATAGGAACTCCCGACACATGGCTGACTACGGAGTTCCTGACAGACGGAGAAACCACTGCGTCATATAAAGCTTCCTTAGATAACAACTTAGTGGAAATCCGCGACATTGAGGCTACAGGAACCACAATCAGCGAACTGAGCGACGCTGCCAACGATCTCCCCGCCATAAGCCATCGAGACTCCCCTCCGAACGGATCGGGGTACAGCGCGATGCATTTCGAGGTGCACAGGTATGGAATTACAACAACCTCCGCGGGCGGAAATGTCCGGATACAGACAGGGGTGTGGAAGGTGTTTAACAAGAATTAATGAGGAAAAAGGTGAAAGGTCGCACAAAGGAGAATATATCATGAAACGTACACTGTTTATAATAATCATAATGGCTGTCATGCTGCTCATATCGCCGGGAATGCTCACAGCGGATGACACGGAGATTTATGGTACCGTGACTCTTTCAGTCCAACCCAACGTGCTCATCATCTTCGACAGCTCGGGAAGCATGGACACCGTCGATGTTGGAGGTGAACTCTACGACCCGGCGATAACATACGAGGGGGCATCTGCCACCAACAGGGTCTACCAGAGAAGCTGGTGGTCATGGTACTCGTTCGCAGACGATGTCAACGACCTGAACTGCGAATCGGTAAAACAGGATTTGCTAACAAAGGGCTACGCCACCAGAGCGAGAATCCGGTCCGAGAGTTACACCTGCGGCGGAAGCAGGAAGACGCTTCGACTGGGAAACTTCATGAATTATGACCAATCGGGTATTGGCGACGGTAGATCAAGGATATCAGTGGCCAAAGAGGTTATCACAAACCTTATAACCGACACAGAAAACGTGAGATTGGGCCTCATGATCTTCAACTACTCTGAAGGGGGGCATATCGTGAACCCATGCGGTACCGACAAGACCACCATGGCAGCCTCGATCGACGCCATCGACACCAATACCTGGACACCTCTTGCGGAGACCCTGGCCGAATCCGGCCTCTACTTCGCAGGCAAACAAAGCTGGTTTAACACCGGCACCACGTACACAACGCCCATGCAGGAACGCTGTCAGAAGAACTACATCATTCTTATGACAGATGGCGCCCCGACTATGGACGATAACTCGAAGCTCACATCGGGAACCTACATCAACGGGGATACGATCGGTGATTATGACGGGGACGGCAATGACCCCGGCAGCTATGGCAGCGACGGAACGGATTACCTGGATGATGTTGCAAAGTATCTCTATGAAAACGACTGCAACCCTACGCTTGGAGCAGGAACCTCTTTTGAAAAGCAGAACATTATTATCTACACCATAGGCTTCAAAACAGAGCAGCAACTGCTGGAAGACACCGCCCGGAATGGGGGTGGGGAATATTACACGGCCAACAGCATATCCGGCTTATCGGAGGCATTCGAAGCAATCATGTCCAACATTGCTGAGGTGAACGCAACGTTTGTCTCTCCTGTTGTCCCGGTAAGCAGGATGAACCGGACCTATGCGGGAGATCGTATCTACCTGGGATTCTTCAAGCCCCAGCAGAGCGGCGCGTGGTCCGGAAACCTGAAGAAATACGGACTGGACTCGCAAGGAGAGCTGTTAGACGCAGATGGTGTTTTGGCCACAACGTCCATCGGCGCAATTAAAGACAATGCCCGATCATACTGGTCATCCTCCGCCGATGGTCCGAATGTGACCGCTGGTGGTATCGGAGAAGTCCTGCTCGACCAGGCAAGCAGAAACATATACACCTACATGAACACCCAATCCTCTCTTGTCCACGCTGATAACGCGTTCTCAGCAGACAACGCGCTGATTACCAACTCCGTATTAGGAGTAACCGGCGATTCTGAAAGACTGAGCCTGATCAGCAACATCTCCGGTTACGACAGTACCTGGATACTGGGAGACATACTCCATTCAGAACCCGCAGTTATTCATTACAGTACAACAAGCTCTTTCATATTCGTGGGGAGCAATGATGGGATGATGCACTGTTTCGATGACTCTGACGGCCGCGAACTGTGGGGTTTCATACCCCCTGAGCAACTCGAGCGCTTAACACTGCTCTCAAATGATGATCATGACTATTTTGTTGATGGCGCACCAGTATTAGATGATGGAACCAGCCAGAAGGTACTGTTTTTTGGAGAGCGGCGGGGGGGCAACCACTATTATGCCCTCAATGCCACATCGGCCTCCGCCCCATCCTACCTATACACAATAAACCCGGATATATTGGGAGGAGAAACCCTCGGACAATCCTGGTGCAAACCTCAAATATGTACCATAAAGACCTCAACCGGATCGGACAACGTGTTCCTGATGGCCGGGGGGTACGACACAAATCAGGACGCAGCGACGCCTTCATCTTTAGACACTGAAGGACGAGCAGTCTTCGCGATAAAGACTGCCACCGGGGCCGTCAGCAGCCTTAACTTTAACGCGAGCAACTTTGCATCAATGACACACTGCATCGTGGCTGTATCCGGGTTTGACACCGATTCGGATGCCATAGTCAACAGCGTGTACGCGGGCGACCTTGGAGGCAACATGTTCGCCTTTGAAGACAATGACACGAATGGCACGTGGTCCGGCAGAAAACTCTTTTCCGCCCCGGTGACGGATGGTAAAAGGAAAAAAATCTTCTCCGCGCCTGATGGTGTAAAAGAATATTTTGGTGAGATCATATTCTTCGGGACGGGAGACCGCACGGATCCCGGCGAGACAGGTGTGGTAAACAGGATGTACTCCATAAAGAACGATTGGGAGACAATCGGAACCTTCACAACCATAACAGAATCCGACCTGGTGGATGTCACCGACGACTTGATACAGATGGGAACCGATGAACAAAAAATACAGGCTGCTGATGAGCTTACCGCTTCCAAGGGCTGGTACATACGGTTGGAGAATACAGGGGAAAAGGTGACAGCATCTCCAACGATCTTTTCCGGCATTGTCTATTTCACCACCTACACGCCAGCTTCCGAAGCAGGTGGTGGTGACCCGGATGACCCATGCGGGGCGCCGACGGCCAGAGGTACGGCACGCCTCTACGCGATAGATTATCTTACCGGAGGATCTGTTAATGACTACAGTAGTGATACCGAGACCGACGGAGAGGGAGAAGTTGTAGATCAGGGCAAAAAAGATCGTTACAAAGCCATCGGCACTGCAATCCCCACAGCACCCGTTATTGCTGTGCTTGAAGGCGGACCCAAAATCTACATTGGCATCGAAGGCGGAGTGGACGCGGAAGACCCGACGGTAACAGCGAATATTAACGTATTTTACTGGCGGGACATTCACTAACTGGTCATCTATTAATAAAGGAGATTTATATGAATTTACGAACGCTTAGCATAACATTTGCAGTCTTATATGTTGTATTATCTGCCTCCATAATCTCTGTACAAGTCGTATCCGCAGACAACAGCTTCAAAATAGACGAGTCGGCAGATCTTGACTTTTTCAAGCTTCAAAGCACTATTATGGAAGTAAATCAGCAAAATAATTATCTGATAGTCGGCGAAAAATTTATTGAACTGGTAGACTTCCGAAAGGGAAGACACCGATTCAAAACCATGTTAAGAAACTCCAACGGCGAAAAAACGTCTCTCGGATCTTTCAGGAGGGGGCAGAAAGTTTTCATACGGGGGTTTGAACTTCCAGATGGAACCATAAAAGCAAGGGGAATTTACCAATTGGCAGAAACAGTAGAAACCAGAAACGATCTTCGCAAATATTCCTTTTTCGAGAAGGTTCCCGTATGGGAGCCCACAATAGTGAAATAAGTTTTGCAGGCACTCAGATTTGGGTTGGATTTAGTCGATGCGATTGAGAATCGGCGAAAAGCGTCCTGAAAACGAGATGCATAAATGTAATACTTATTTCATGACAGACTATAGACAAGAAGTCGAAATTCCTGTTGAGATATCCCTTGGCAAGTAAAAACAGCCCCCCCTATACTTCCGGCCATTGAAAGCAATGCCTTATCAATTAACAAGCCTGTTTTTGTCTCTTTCTCCCTGACAAACATGATTTCCTCCTGTTTATTGTTTCCTGTCTGTTAAATTCGTAAGAATTAAGACGTCTCATTCTAACATTTCGAATGACCCGTGTATTCTTGACGAATAAGACCTTAAATCAAAATACACCACAACATATTGCATGTACGCTCGATTCAACCACTATATAGAACCACATAATTTGATATAGTACAATAAAGAATCTTAAACTTAGATGAAATTTTGACAAAAATGGAGCATTTAATCCACAGATTTCGCAGATTACCCCTGAATTGCTGAATTACAGGGCCAAAAAGAGCAAGCTGTACAAACTTATTACTCCGGCAATTAAACATATCAACTGTCATGCCGGACTTGATCCGGCATCCAGACCCATTCTGGATTCCCGCTTTCGCGGGAATGACGGTTTTGACATATATTGTTGCCGGAGTAATAATATGATTATCGGAGTTTTCTTCAGTGAAGTCGGAATGGAGCTCCTGAAAATCTTCTCCTAATTCGATAATAATGTGGAAAGCATGAGGGACACCCTTGCCTCTTCTCCCCATGAACGTGATCGCAGTAAAAAGGTGGAGTTGTTGAGCTGGATCTTTGATCATAATCGTCGAATAATGAAACGGGGCTTTCGCCTGTTAACCCTTGGCTGGTCTGACGGTTCCTTCGGTGATCGATTAGATTGCCGGTCTGGGGATTCAGGTTATCTGCCACCTGAAACCGATGCCCAGGATCACCTGTTTCTATAACGGAGAATGGCTCACACTGAAACAACTCTACGGGAAAGTCCGCAAACGTCGAGGGAAAGCACGTATGATGCGCTGATTGCCCATACCACCCTTGTCATGGTTCGCTACATTTTTCTGAGCGTTGAGCATCGCGGGCAAAACGATGATCGCACAATTGCCCTTCTCTTCCACGTGTGCTGTGAGGAGATTACTGATTTGGATTACATTGAAACAACGAAGAAAATTCTTTCCGTGTTTGCAGATAAACTAAGAAATATCAGTTGCTTGACTGAAGAGATTATCAAACAACTTATTGATTCCATCATGGAATCATTGAATTGCTTGTTCTTACAAGCAGTTAAGTGTATGTATTGAAGCTGAGCAAATATTGTGAGGTGAAACAATGACAGATATGGAAATACAAAAAAGAGCGATCGATACTATGGTCATTATGAATGCTGCTATTACTAATCTTTGCCTCTACCCTCCTTCCAGCGCCATGATCGCTAAGCCCATTGATAGACTATATCAGACTCTCCAGGGAGTTCTCGAAAAAGAGGGGTCCTTGGTGTTTGCCGAGTCGGAAAAAAATCTTCTCATCTGCGGGGATTTACTGAGCCGGAAAGACCAGGAAAAGCCTCAGGTGATGGCATTTATTAAAATACTACTCAATTTTGGGATTAAGAGTGTTACATTCGAAAGAGGGCTGGATAAGGCGGACCTTATGACCTTTCTTCAAGTGTTGAGCAAAAAGCCGGAAGATGTGGGAAAAGAAGGCGGCCTGCAAAAGATTATGGAAAATAAGGAACTACCGCACATCCTCCTGGATGAAAAGGTCTACATTGAAAAGGATAAGGATCAGGCAATCCTGGCGAGCCTGGACATTAAAGATGAGGAAATTATCAAATATATAACAGGAGCCGGTGCAATCTCAGATATAGATTTAGAGAAAGTCAAGGAAATGGCCAAAAATCCTGAATGGATCTCCCGTATATTTCAATCCGGCATGAAGAATATCACAGGGCAAGAGGGAACTATTTCGAATATTGAACTATCTGAGAGCGTCGTCCACATGATTAGTACCTTGAACAACATTGCTGACGATGTGAACAAAGACGGGATTTTTCGACAAGTAGCAACATCTATTGCGGATATGGATATTGAGGTCATTGGTATGCTTTTGACTCAAAATATGGAAGGTCTGCTTAGTGATGAGATCTTTGATCATATTGTTAATCAAATGGACGATGAGAAGTTTGAGAATCTGGCCACCAAAATCAAGCATATGAAAGACATGGCTATAGCGACAGATACGGCTCATGATACTTCTGAAATTGAGCTAATTAACAAGGCAGATAAAAGCTTGATGAGTTCCGACAAGGGAAAACGGCTTGTGGGCATAATCGAAGAAAGGATAGCTCGTGAAAAAGAGGAAATAGAAAGAGAGTTTGAGCATCTCAAAGATAAAGCTAATCGTATCATAGAAGGTGATGAGAAAATCTTTTTAGATGAGAAAATAATGCAGTCTTTGGCCGGTGTTATCGAACAGCTTTTTAGCAAAAATCAAAACGAGACAGTCGAAGCGATAATTGACAGATTGGGTGATGAACTTCTCAGCAAGAATCCGGGTGTGCGGGGTCAGGTATCGGAAGCCTTATCCAATATTATTGAAAGTCAGTCTGATGAAAAGCGAACAGATATGGTTGGCAGGCTTTCAGACAAATTGTGCAGCTGGATAAAATTGGAAACTCTTATTACTCCTGCCTATGAACAAATTTGTGTTCAATTGCAGAATCTGGTTCATACTTTGATTCGAAGTCACCGGTTTGCTGAATCAGGTCCCATACTGGAAGTGTTCAATCTTATAGATTCAGGAGAGTTGAAAAAGGATGAGGCAATTCGATCTATATCGAGTAGCGTGTTAAGAAAGATTGGCACGGAAGAATTATTGGACATACTGTTTAAAGAGTTTCTGTCAAACGAACAGAATAAGCAAAAGGAGGCAGGCTTTAACCTGGCCAACATCGGTGCAACTCCGGTAACCCGCTTGTTTGATGTACTACGGGAAAGCAAAAGTAGTTCTGAACGCGTCCTAATCTTACAGATTGTTTCCGAAATCGGACACCCGTCACTTCCCGCCCTGATAGATGAGATCGAAGAAGGCGGAGACTGGTACTACATACGCAATCTGGCACTCCTGTTGGGTAGGATTGGCAGTGAAGCAGATGTGGAAGTTTTGCGATCACTCTTGACCCACGAGAATTATCTGGTACAGCAAGAAGCCCTTAAAAGTATTAATAGTATAGGGGGAGAGCATAAAGGGGGAATTTTATTATCCGCCTTGCCCGTATCTGATGATCGCTTGAAGATCGATATCGTGAACATGTTAGGCTCCTTAAAATATCGTGACGCCGTATCCCCCCTTCTGGAATTGCTTAAATCTAAGTCATTGATTTCCTCGAAGTCAAGAACCGAACTGGAAGAAAAAATCTGCGTTGCTTTGGGCCACATAGGGGCCCCGGAAGCTATTAAGACACTGGAGTCGATTACTAAACATAAAAGCCTGTTTAGTATAAAGTCTTATCATGAAAAGGTTAGAATTACAGCGGGAAGAGCCTTGGCAATGATAGAGAAAAGGGGGAAAGAAGCAGAGAAGATATAACATTTAGATTTCCCACAACAAGTTGCGGGAAATCTCCGAGTCTGAAAATTATTAAAATATCCACGGGGCTTCATTCTTATGACGCAGCCGCATGCGGGACAGCGCCAGCGTCTGAGATACAGGGCTTTATCAAATCCATCAAACCAGACTGTTACATGCCCATGTCCCCATACTTTGCTCACTCTACAACGTAAGCATATCTCAGGTATTATCATTCTCACACTATTGCGGGGATAACTATCCCCTACTTTCTTGGCGGTGGTTGCCCTTTAACATCCACCGCCATCTTTTTCTCATTTTATCTTCACCTCTTTCACCGTGCAATCAATAAAAAAGGCCTCTCTTCAAATCGCATAATCCTGTCTGCGTGTAACGCACAGGCAGGCCGGATCTCCTGTAGTATCTCCATCCGTCTCATTGGATACCTCCTTGTGACCATTATAAACCGGACAGATTACGTGTTTCTGACAAGAAGTCGAATTTCCTTGACTTGAAAAGGCCCTGTATATATCATTGGAGCGAGTTAAAAATTGAGAGGGAGGTAGGACTTATGGGCACAGAGAGGAGATACTGTTCTATATGTGCGTGGAGAGGCACCTGTGCAAAACGGTTTTCAGTTTCCAAAGATTCCAGTGGAAGAGTTCATTGTCCCGACTTTACGAGAGATCTTGCCATCAAAGATAAAGACATTGACGAAACAGAGAAATTGGGAAAAAAGTAAATTGACGAAACAGATGAAAAGCTTATAGAAGTGCGTTGTTTCGAAATTATTTGAGAAAGGTTGGCCTTCGGGCCAACTTTTTCGTTTTCTGCGTCAGAAAAAGAAAAGCTGAGAGGCTCTATGAAAGAAAGATTAATTAAACTGATCGAAGAATCGATTGATTCCTGCCTTGAAAAAGGAATATTAAAAAAAACGGATATCCCCTCTATAGAAGTGGAATTTCCAAAAGAGGGCGCTCATGGCGACTATGCATGCAATGTGGCCATGATACTTGCGTCGGGCCAGAGGGAAGCCCCACGCAGGATAGCTGAACGTATCGTCGAAAACATCAACGACAGCGACCGGATACTGGAGAAAATAGAGATAGCCGGGCCCGGGTTCATAAACTTTTTTATCAAAACCAACGTATGGGCCATCCTTCTGAAAGAGGTTGATACACTTGGAGACCAGTATGGTGAATCCAATATCGGAAATGGCAGCAGGGTTCAGGTGGAATTCGTAAGTGCCAACCCCACGGGACCACTTCACGTAGGACATGCCAGGGGTGCCGTCATTGGCGATACTGTTGCCAATATCCTGCAGGCATCGGGATTCTCAGTATCCAGAGAATACTACATAAATGATGCCGGAAATCAGATGAACATGCTGGGAGAGTCCGTTTACTACAGGTATCTGGAGCTGATGGGTGAAGATATTTCGTTTCCCGATAATTGTTATCAGGGGCGATACATTACAAAGCTTGCCCGGGAAATACACGGCAAGTTCGGAGATAAATTCCGTTCGGACAAAGTGGGAGCGATCCCCTTTATGACAGAGTATGCGGCAAACTCCATCCTCGACGGGATAAAAGAAGATCTTGGAACCCTGGGCGTAACGTTCGACCGTTATTTCAGTGAAAAAGAACTCTATAAGAACGATGGCGTAACCAGAATTCTTCAGGACCTCCAGAGGAAAGGTTTCGTATATAAAAAAGAGAATGCACTGTGGTTCAAAACAACAGATTTCGGAGATGAAAAAGACAGGGTCGTTGTCAGGGAAAATGGAGAACCTACCTATTTTGCCGCTGATATCGCTTATCACCGGAATAAATACTCAAGGGGTTTTGACAGGGTCATAAATGTATGGGGAGCGGATCACCACGGGTATATACCCAGAATGCACGCAGCCGTTCAGGTTCTCGGCCGGAAGAAGAAAGATCTTGAAGTTGTCCTGGTCCAGCTGGTAAATCTTCTCAGGGGCGGTATTCCTGTTCCCATGTCAACCAGAGCCGGTGAATTTGTAACTATAAGAGAAGTAACCAACGAGGTAGGGAAAGACGCGGCCAGATACAATTTTCTTATGAGAAGAGCAAACAGCCATCTTGACTTTGACCTGGAGGTTGCAAAGGCACAATCAAGCGAAAATCCTGTTTATTATGTGCAGTACGCCCACGCCAGGATATCCAGTATCATGAGACTCGCCACGGAACAGGGGTACAAAACTCCAGCTTACGATGAAATAAAACCCAACCTTCTTACCGCCGCGGAAGAAGGTGAACTTATCAAGATGATCGACACATTCCCGGAAATGGTTGAAGGAAGCGCAAAGGCACTCGAACCACATCGCATACCCTATTACATTAACGATCTTGCCTCTGTTTTTCACAGTTTTTACAACAAACACAAAGTTGTTTCCGACGACGTCGAGTTAACAAAAGCGAGGTTGTTTCTGATAAAATCCACGGGTACAGTAATCAGAAATGCCCTCAGATTATTAGGGGTTTCGGCGCCCGAACGTATGTGAAGATCAAGGATAAACTAATGCCGCAGAAAAATGGAGCTTTCGAATTCAGGCTGGGCAAATTCGGTCTGGTTTTTCTGACCCTGGTGATCGCCCTGCTTCTGTTGTTCTTCTTTGTGTGTGGGGTAATAGTTGGAAAAAATATCGAAAGTTATCCGAGAAAAATAGCCGATATGCCCGGCACCATAAAGGACAAATTCGTAAAAGGCGGGGACACCACGATAGATACAGACAAAAAAGAAGATAAAATCAAATTTACCTTTTATGACACACTCAAGGGGAGCAGCAACGATGTAAAGGAAAATTTTGAGGACAATAAGGTTCCTTACTCCGAGAAGTATAAACCATCTGAGGAGAAACAGGCCAGTGGACGGTACGTGATCCAGATAGCCTCTTTCAAGGACAAAGATAAAACAGAAGTTCTGAGGACAAAGCTGTCCGATATGGGATATTCTCCAAGGGTGGACAATATCAGCCTGCAGTCAAGAGGAACCTGGTTCCGCGTAAAGCTGGTGGGCTTTGCCACGTATGATGATGCCAGAAAGGTCGCTTCCCTGGTGGAAAAGAAGATAAGGAGCATCAAATGCCTTATTATAAAAAAGAGGGGAAATTAGAATAAACTGTCATGTTTGAAAATTTAACCGAAAAGCTGGATAATGTTTTCAGAAAACTCAAGGGAAGAGGCATCCTCAACGAAGAAGACGTCAAGGCAGCCATGAAAGATATCCGCATGGCGCTCCTCGAAGCGGATGTCAATTTCAGAGTGACCAGAGAATTTGTCGAGGATGTCAGTGAGCGGGCCATAGGCCGGGAAGTCCTTGACAGTATAAGTCCCGGTCAGCAGATAGTCAAAATCGTCCACGGCAGGCTCGTTGAATTAATGGGATACGAGAGCAGCCACCTGAACCTTTCCAACCGGTTTCCAGCTCCTGTCATGCTTGTCGGTCTTCAGGGATGTGGCAAGACAACAACCGCAGCAAAACTTGCCCACCATCTGACAGGCCGGAAGCACAGGGTTTCTCTGGTTTCTGCCGATGTCTACAGACCCGCAGCCATCGAGCAACTGAAGATTCTCGGAGAGAGTATCAACGCGAATGTGTACGATTCAAAGGATCAGAAGGATCCGGTAAAGATCTGCGTTAAAGCCGTTGAAGACGCGGAAACAAACGGTTTTGACACTCTTATCATAGACACCGCGGGCAGGCTGCATATCGACGACAAATTGATGGATGAATTAAAGGGAATAAAAGATACCATAAATCCGTCCGAGATACTCTTTATCGCCGATGCCATGACAGGCCAGGATGCTGTATCCGTAGCCGAAAAATTTGACGACCTGTTAGGTATAGATGGCATTGTGCTGACAAAAATGGATGGTGACGCACGTGGAGGAGCGGCACTGTCTCTGAAAAAGGTGACCGGAAAACCTGTCAAATTCATCGGTATGGGTGAAAAGACCGACGCACTGGAAATCTTTCACCCGGAACGTATGGCATCCAGAATCCTCGGCATGGGTGACATATTGACCCTCGTCGAGAAGGCCCAGACGACAGCAGATGAAAAAACCGCGAAAGAACTGGGAAAAAAAATCAGGAAAAATTCATTTACATTGGACGATCTGAAAAAACAGCTGGCGCAGATAAAAAAGATGGGGCCGCTTCAGGACATCCTTGGAATGATACCCGGGATTGGGAAGATAAAGACCCTGAAGAACGCGACACCGGATGAACGCGAACTGGTAAAGACAACTGCCATCATTGATTCCATGACAAAAAAGGAACGTTCCAGCTACAAAATTATAAATGGACAAAGGAGAAAAAGGATCGCTAAAGGAAGCGGCACTACCGTGCAGGATGTCAACAAGGTTCTTAAGAATTACATAGAGATGAGGAAAATGATGAAAAAGTTGACAAAGGGAGGAATGAAATCAATGATGAGGGGCAATTTGCCCTTTAAATAAAATAAAATATATGTTAAGAGCAGAAATTCAACAATTGAGCGAAAATTTATTATCAGGAGGTAATAACCCCGGGAATGGCAGTTAAAATAAGATTGACGCGAATGGGCGCAAAAAAGAAACCCTTCTACAGGATTGTGGTGGCTGAGAATGAGGCACCGAGGGATGGAAGGTTCATCGAAATCGTTGGAAATTATGATCCAATGAAGGATCCGGCTGAGATAAACCTCAAGAAAGACCGGGTAATGAACTGGTTGTCAAAGGGGGCTAAACCGACTCAGACGGTATTAAGTCTCCTTAAAAAAGAGGGGCTCATTACACCCGGACCGGAGAAGACACAGATAGAGGGTTAGGGCAATAGACAATCTGTATCCCATTTACTCTTAAGAATCAGTGGAGGTTGTTGCGATGAAAGATTTGGTCAAGTATATGGCTCAGGCTTTAGTGGATTATCCTGATGATGTTGAGTGTAGCGAGGTGGTTGGCGAACAGACTTCTGTCATCGAACTGAGGGTTGCAAAGGACGACCTGGGAAAGGTTATAGGAAAACAGGGGAAAACTGCAAAGGCGATGAGGACCATCTTGAGCGCCGCATCATCCAAGATTCACAAGAGGGCGGTCCTTGAGATTATAGAATAAGTGGACAACCTGCTTGAGATAGGGAAAATCGTTAAAACCAGCGGTCTTAAAGGCCGGCTTAGGGTTCTTTCATATTGTGAATCGGTGGAAACGCTTGGAACACTGGAGAATGTCTTCATAGGCAAAGATAGCGAGCACGTATCTCTCTTTAGTGTCAGAACTACAGGCATTAAACGGGGGTCTTTCTCCATTGATCTTGAAGGCGTGGAAAGCGTGAAGGCAGCCGGCGAGCTGATCGGTCTATATATATTTGTGCCTTCGGAAAATCTTCCTGACGGCGAGTACTACTGGAAAGATATCATAGGACTTGATGTTGTTTCGGAAAATGGCATGAAACTGGGACGGGTAACAACTATTCTGCCGACAGGAAGCAGTGATGTTTATATCTGCAGCGACGGCGAGAGAGAAAGCTTTATTCCAGCGTTCGATGACGTGGTAAAGAAGATCGATATTAAAAACGGTGTTATCGTTGTGAAACTGCCCGAAGGATTGTAAAATGATCGTTTTTGATATTTTGTCTGTATTTCCGGAGATGTTTCAATCCGCTCTTGGCAGCAGTCTTATAAAAAGATCCATAGAAAATGGCCTAGTTGAAGTAAACCTCCATAACATTCGTGATTATGCCAGTGACAGGCATAGAACTACCGACGACACTCCCTACGGAGGGGGTGGTGGAATGGTGATGAAGGTAGAGCCTGTCGCAAATGCCCTGAAAGCCATTGTCTCCGCCGGAGGCAAAACGCTTGTTATCCTCCTCTCACCGCAGGGAGAAACATTCGAACAGAAGACCGTGGAAGAGCTTGCTCAATATTCCAGAATTGCCCTGATATGCGGGCACTATGAGGGAATAGACGAACGAATCAGGGAACACCTTGTTGATAGAGAAATATCGATAGGTGATTATGTCCTGAGCGGTGGAGAGTTGCCCGCTATGATTGTGGTGGACGCTGTTTCGCGTCTTGTGCCAGGTTTTGTAGGAAACAGCAAATCGGTATTGTACGATTCTTTTTCGACCGGACTCCTTGAAGGTCCCCACTATACGAGGCCCAGGGAATATGAGAGCTGGAAGGTTCCGGAAGTGCTGCTTTCTGGGCACCAGAAAAAGATAGATGAATGGAGGCGCAGGGAATCTCTCAAAAGAACACTGCAGAGAAGACCTGACATGCTCAGGCAGGTTGATCTTGCGAAAGAGGATAAAAAGATGCTCGAAGAGCTTGCAGGAGATCCTGAACTTGTATAAAAATCTTTATATTGCTCTTTTACACTACCCTGTTTACAATAAAAAGGGTGATGTTGTGACAACGGCGGTAACCAATATGGATATACACGATATATCAAGAACCGCCAGGACCTATGGTGTAAGAGGCTTTTACATCATAACACCAATAGAGCAACAAAAGGTGTTTGTCGAACGTATTCTGTACCACTGGCAAAAGGGATATGGCACTACTTATAACCCCTCCAGAAAACAGGCCTTCGACATTGTGAGGCTGGAAGGCACTCTTGATGATACAATAATGACCATCTCACAGGAGACCGGGGGTAAGGTCAATGTGGTGGTTACAAGCGCCTCATCCCGAAAGAAGCACCTGACCTTTAAAGATCTGAAAGGAAAAATATCGGGAAGCAGAGAGGCTTTTCTGATAGTATTTGGAACGGGCTGGGGGATAGCAGAAGAGGTTATTGAGAAGGCTGACTTTTCTGTGGAATCTATAAGAGGGAACTCGGATTATAATCACCTGTCCGTCCGGTCGGCGGTAGCCGTCACGCTGGACAGATTATGTAGACAATAAATACAAATATGATTTTTCAGAGGAGGATTTTGAACTATGAATGTTCTTGACATGCTTGAAAAAGAACAGATGAGAGCAGATATTCCCGGATTCAAGCCGGGTGATACCGTGAAAGTGTATGTAAAAATTATAGAGGGCCAGAAGGAAAGAATCCAGGTCTTTCAGGGATCCGTTATACGCAAGAGGGCCGGGCAAAACCGCGCCACTTTTACCGTAAGAAAAATATCCTCCGGCATAGGGGTCGAAAGAACGTTTCCCCTTCACTCCCCCATCATTGACAAGATAGAGATAGTAATGCGTGGCAGGGTCAGACGTTCAAGGTTGTATTATCTGAGGGAAATAAAGGGCAAGAAGGCAAGGATAAAGGAACTTGGCAGAAGATGAAATGCAGGGATTTGAACTCCGTGCCGGCCGACTTGGTTTTGACGCGATTGCCGGCGTCGACGAGGCTGGAAGGGGACCTCTCGCGGGCCCCGTTGTCGCCGCAGCGGTAATCTTTCCTTCAGGTTACACAAACGGGGAGATCAGAGATTCGAAAAAACTGACTCCCCTGAAAAGAGAAGCCCTGTACAAGATAATAAGAAGTGACGCCATTTCAATTGGTCTGGGCGCTATAGAAGCTTCCACCATAGACAGAATTAACATTCTTCAGGCAACACTGGCTGCAATGAAGGTAGCCGTTTTGAATCTCTCCCCCCAACCGGATTATATCCTCATAGACGGAATAAATAATATCGACATCCCCATCCAGCAGGAAGCAACCATCAGGGGAGATTCCCTGAGTGTCTCCGTGGCAGCAGCTTCCATAATAGCCAAGGTGTCAAGAGACCAGCTCATGGACAGATATCATGTCCTGTACCCCCAGTATAACTTCCTCAAGAACAAGGGATACGGCACAAAGGAACATCGAGAGGCAGTGAAGAGATATGGCCGATGCAAGATCCACAGGAGATCTTTCAGGATCAAATAACATAGAAAAAGGCAAAAAAGGGGAAGATATAGCAGCGGCCCGCCTGCGAAAAGAAGGCTACAGAATCATCGAAAGAAACTACAGATGCATTTATGGGGAGATCGATATTATCGCCATGCATTCCGGGGATATAGTCTTTGTCGAGGTAAAGAGCAGAAAATCAGATGAGTTCGGATCACCTGAAGAGGCGGTCGGAATAACCAAACAGAGAAAAATTTCAAAAGTGGCCCTCAACTATCTGCAGGAAAAGGGACTTGCTGACCATAACGCGAGATTTGACGTTGTAGCTATAAGATCCATGCCGCAGGGTAACCGGGTGAAAATCATAATAGATGCCTTTGACCTGGGCTGCTGATCAAAAACCATCATGCAAAAAGGAATATTATACATTGTTTCCACTCCCATAGGTAATCTGGAAGATATAACTCTGCGTGCTATTCGCACCCTCAGAGAAGTCCGGCTGATCGCGGCGGAAGATACACGCAGGACAAGAATCCTGCTTGATGCTTATGGGATTGATACACCTCTCACAAGTCTCCACGACCGGAA
>Ga0222701_1000352_pt1 | contig 18054 bp, 13 predicted proteins | sample AntAcemetage1502_FD_179825 | JGI IMG/M metagenome (GOLD analysis project Ga0222701, IMG submission 179825) | Saline water microbial communities from Ace Lake, Antarctica - #1502 | ecosystem: Environmental > Aquatic > Non-marine Saline and Alkaline > Saline | place: Antarctica: Ace Lake... | reverse complement strand
AGTAAGAGCAACTGTCGGCTTAATAAATTTTATAATTGATTCCTGCCATTTAGATAAAGATTTAGGTTGAAGTGCAAAAATAATTGATTTAATTTTACTTGTATATTTTTTCAAAACAAAAAGCCTTAAATAACTAGCAAAAGTCATTGAGGCAAAAGGTAAATACAATAATATCTCTGGCTCAAAATCTCTGATGATTTTTTTTATCGCACTATCAAAAAATAAAGGATTAGTATTAACAATATGTATATTTACTTTTTTAAAGCCATACCGGCAAATCACACAAAGGTCATACTTTTTATCCAACTCTTTGAACAAGTTAAAAACTGTTTTCTTAATCCCTTCATCATAAGGTGGGTTTAGATATTCAGTTATTAAAAGTATCTTTTTTTTCATTATTTATACCTGGAAAAACGATTTAGATATAGATTTACACTAATTAGTATTTATCGGTTCTCTGAAAGTCTGTATTGTTAACAGAAAAGCTTTTAAAAGCAAAATAAAGGGATTGCCCCAACCTTAGGGGAGTACCGACATTTGATGATAATTTTAGTACAGTCAGAACTTTAAAATTAGTAGGAATCTACTTCAATAAAATCATCCTTTTAGTTTTCTCATGATTCTCTGTCTTAAGTTTATAGAAATAGATCCCTGATGAAACTTGTTTACCTGAAGTATCATTCCCATCCCATACAGTTATGATATTATGGTCAGCATAAACATGATCTTTGAATATTGTTTTGATCTTTTCACCTTTTATATTGTAGATAACAACTTCTACATCATTCTCTTCTTCCAATTTAAAACTAATTGAAGTATGGGGATTAAATGGATTAGGATAATTTTGATACAATCCATACATATCAGGTATTGTAGGATTATCAGTTAAAGGAATAGTAAGCGTTATTGGATCATGAACTTCCGTAGAACCATTTAATGAGACATCTTCAATCCAATACCAGTAAGTTTGATTTTGAGTAACAGGTACATCATCAACATAAACATAATCAGATGGATAGTTGGTAGCTCCATTACCTAGGACTGGATTATCTACATTAAGTAATATAGCTGTCTCAAAACTATTGCTTAAACCACGATATACATTCCAATATGCATTATTAATTTCTGTTTGTGTCGTCCAATAAATGGTTGGTGTACTATCTAAGTATAGGGCATAGAAAGATGAAAGATTAACAGGAAGCGGCTCATCATATTTCTTCATTTGCATTCCCGTAACTTTTACATCTTCATCAGAAGAATCATAACCATAAATATAAATGTGGATAAAGGATGTATTTTCATAAATTTCAACAGCTTCGGTTTTTATTATCCAACTGGTTGAGTTAGCATCAAAATAAAACCAATTTTCACCTAGATAAACATGACCCGTACCAAAACTATTATTATATTGTCTTATACGAACTCCAACACCATCACCAGTTCCACCTTTAACCCATAATCCAAATGTATTCCAACCTTTTTCTATTCCCATTAAATAATCTATGTAAGCAAGTATAAAATTACCATTGTTAGGCGTAGCAAAACATAGGCTATCAGTTTCAATTATACCATCGGTAGAATCTAAATATGTCGCACTATAGTATCCATCTGGAATTCCATTTTCATCTAAATCTACCCTAATATCTGGTATTATATTTATATTTGGATTAGTTGGAGTTACATATAGAGAATCAGTCCATTGTCCAAATGTTCTTACAGGAATATTATTTTCATTACAGAAATATAAGACAGAATCTAAACTTGCAAAATATTCCATATATGAACTGTGATGTCCGCTAGGTACAATACTATGTGGATGAAGTCCATCAATCAATAATTGATGTTTAGCTATCCCATCAGCAATTTTCGCAATATTCCATTTAGCACTGTGATCTTCTGTATTTAGTGGAGATTTCCAACCGTATCTCCATTGTCTTAAATACTCTGGTGGCTCATTATATCCAAATGGATTGAGACCACAATCTGTTGTATTTGTATATCCAAGTTCTGTTCCTGCAATCATCGCTTCAAAAGGATGAACTTCAACATTACCACCATTATTTGTAAATGTAGTTGGTGGTTCAAGTCCCATAGCTTGTGCATTTAAAAGATGTCTTCTAAATATATTTCTAGTTCCATCAACAGTAACCTTTAATAGACATGGTGGAATAACATACCTACTATGTGCATATAAAGGTATAACAAAGTTAGATTGGTCATCATTTAGAAACTCAAAGCCATTATAGCAATATCTGAAATTCAGAGTTGCTATATCCCCATTCCATTCAGAAACTTTATACCAGCCATAATCAGCAGTTCCATCACCATTTAAATCAGGAACCCCATCGCCATAAAGATATACTAAAATATTTTGTTCTGAGTATCCCGTAATTCTGACTGTATTTGTCCCTGCAATAAGTTCAGCTGTTGCACCTTCAATTCTACAACCTGATGAATCAGAAAACTCAATCATTCCTCTTGGTAGATCAAAATTGATATCATCAACAAATTGAAATCCATCCAGCCATTCACCATTACCATTTTGCCAATTTAGTGTATCATACATTGGAACATAGGTTTGTGAAGATCCCCCCATATATTGATAAACATTGTGTCCGTTTTGTTGCATTTCACGTATCAATATCTCATATGAACCATTTTCATCCCAAATCTCTCTTGATTTGCTAAAAGCCCAGTTAACTTTGAATCCATATGTATCAAACAATTGCTTCCAAATTTCTAGATTAACAGGATCTGTCCATCCAGCATCTACTCTGAATGCTACACCACCAATTTTTGATGTTAGTGATAATAATAGTGTAGAGCCAAGAAATAATAATATTAATAATGAAATTATTATTTTTTTCTTTAAGTATAGTTTCATAAATCATACCCCTCTATCTTTTCTATTCAGCTTTAATAAATTATTTATATCTGAAAGAAACAACTTTATAACATTTATATTTTTCAGGATGTTTATCAAACAACTTCTTTAGAGAAATTGTAGTTAGATTCGAATTCACGGAATTGAAATCATTATTGTTATTAATTTCAATTACATCTTTGGTTGATAAGAATTTTTTATAATGTTTCTCCTTTGCAGCTAATTCATCTCGGGATTCATCTACTCCTCTTGATATAATATTATCGAGATTAACGTTTAGATTAAAAATAACATCCGGTTTAGGTGTTAATAATTCTAATAATTTATAGATAGGTCTATTGTATTTCGCTGAATTGCTCAAAATTTCCATATCTATAATCGAATCATATATATATCTGTCAGCAATAATAGATTTACCAAATATCAAAGGAATTCTAATTTTAATAAAATACCATAATATCATTTCCCAAGAATTAAGTAAACGCCATAAATAAATAGTTACCGGATTCTTTGGTAAGCTTTTTTTCTTACGAGAATCTTGCTTTTTAATTTCTTTTTTTTCAGAATTACTTTTAAAAAACCGAGCCATTTTTAATAATTTGTTAATAACTGGTAAAGATCCAGCTCTACTCCAAATAACATTAGTCTTAATATCACATGTCCTATGATTTTCTAATAATGTATTAATGTGTGAAGATTTCCCACAACCATCTATTCCACTAAATACTACAAATAATGGAGGATGAGGTTTTATTTGCAATTTATTGTGGATAAAACCATCAAATAGATGTGTAATAACGATATAAAACCTATCAAATTTTGAACCAAAAGTTTCATCTTTCAAAATTCTTTTCGAAGAATGAAATCTTGTCCAAAGATGTGGAATTGAAAAGGGCATTTTAACTTCTTTTATTAAAATATTTTTTAACTTTTTAGAAATCCAACCAATTTTATTTATAAAGTTCCATGAATTTTCTATCACTTTTTTTGGAAACATCTCTTCTTGAAAAAGTTTAAAATATAGATGATTAAATATTATAAAACCAGTATGAAGACTTTGCCGCCAATTTAGTTTTTCTGCTGTTTTATAGATATATTCCCAATTAACATCAATATTGTTCATGCAACTTTTAATTGTTAATAAATCATAAATTTTAATTAAGTGATCTTCAAGAAAACAGTGTGCAGTATTTATAAGAAGAGCATCATCATAACAAGGATAATGCACCAGTTCATCATCAGAAGAGACAAGATAATTTTTCCAAAGATGTTTGTTATCTTCATAGGGAACACTCCAACAAACCCTTTCATGTAGATGAATCGGACATACCACTCTATTTCCATCAAATTTCCTGTAAAATTCTTTATGTGCTTCTTGTATATTCCTGAGATCAACATAACCTATTTCTACTAAAATTTCACCGGCTCTTTTAAAATCTTTTTGTTTTACTAAAATATCCAAATTATCACTTAAATATGGGAATTTACCTACCGATTTATGAAAAATATAATCAATCCCTTCAACTTCCCATTTCTTTTTTATTATGAAAAATTCAGATCTCCAATTATTGTAGTGAACAATTTCAGCATTATTAGCTTTTGTAAATTCTTCACATTCAAAAAAGGAACGGTTTACTTGATTTGTATCTAATAACTCAATAAAACTGATCTTATTCTTTTTAAGTTTTTTTATTACTTTTGGATACTCTTCCTTAAGTAATTCAATTTTGTTCTCTTTATCAAATATCAAATCGATAGTATATTTATCTATTCTATTCACTAATTTTGTCCCTGCAGTTTTTTGTATAAGTTCAACGTCATCTGCCCGATGCTATCACTATTAAATTCTAATGCTCTTTTTCTACCTGCAAACTTACCTCTATTATTCAGAATATTAATAAGTTTTGAACTAAAATCTGTTATATCTCTTTCAGCAAGAAAACACCCGTCTAGATCATTTATCATGGATTTCACATCTCCTACATTAACGGAGACTATTGGAATATTACAAGCTAAAGCTTCTTTAATAACAGTCGGGCTCCCTTCGTATAATGATGAAAAAGCAAAAACATCAGCACAATTTAATAATTCCGGAATGATCTCATTTGCAACTTCACCCTTAAAAAAAACATCTTTTATTCCTTTTTGGGAAACATATGCTTTATATTCCTCTTCTTGCCTGCCAGAGCCAACCAATAACAACTTAACATTTCCGATTTTTTTTTGAACATGAACAAAAGAATCTATAATGAATTTTACATTTTTTTCTTTTTCTATACGTCCGACAAATATTATTATTTTATCTTTTTTTGAAAAATGATATTTTTTTCTTATCATTTCACTATCCATAGGGAAAAATTTATCTGTATCTACAGCAATAGGAATTAATTTGATTTTATTTTTTATTGAAGGATATTTTCTAACATAATAATCTTTTGTATTCTTATCAACCGCAATTAACAGATCAGCGAATCTGAAAGCAATTGATTGTAAAAGTTGATAAATAATCCCTTGAATGAACCCTTTCTTATCATAAACAGCGAGATCGTGTGCACCGTGCAAAGAACAAACTAATTTTGTCTTTCTAAAAAAAAATATTGCTGGAATTAACATATCCGGACGCTGTGCATGAATTATAGTTTCGTCCGTTACGCTTAATTCTTTGAGCTTAGAGAACAGGGCAAAAATATATTTATAATTTGAAGGATCAGATTCCGGTAATATTTGCTTGAATTCAGTAAATACTTGATTTGATCCGTTATTCTCTTTACCGACTCCACATAAAACAGTTTCAACATTTTTGGTTCTGAGAAACTTCGATAAATTCATTAAATACGACATTATCCCACCGGATGAAGTCCTGTATGGATTCTCATTTTCAATAAAATAAACTTTCATTATTTAATGAACTCGTTAATATGTTCTAATATTACTTCCGTAGTATCTGCCCATTCATTTTCAATCTTTACATTAATTTTGTTAGATAATTCCTGACTAACAGAATTATTGATAAGTAAGTCAATTCTTTCAAATATCGATTCAACACTATCTTCTTTATACATAATTTCAATTTCAATTAATTCATTATTCATAACCATCTCTCTGCCACCGGTATATATGCATGGTGTTCCAAGCAGGCATGCTTCCCGTGCCATTGTGTCACCTGAGGATAAAGCAAATTGTGCATATTTCAAGATTGAATATAAGTCTTCAACCGGTTCTTTTAAAACTATACATTTATCTTCTAAAACTTTTTTCAGATCATCATCTTCTAAAGAGATAACTACCTTTTTCCCTTTATTCACAATATAGGATACAATATCTATTATGCTTTTGTTTTCTTCTTTATAGTTAAGGCTCACATTAGATATTTCACGAATAAAAACATAATCACTTTCAATTAAATTGAGTTTCTTTAATGAATTTTTATTTGCCCTAAATGTACCTGGATAAAGATATGCCAATTCTTTAAAACCTTTATACTTCCAAGTTCTCTTATTACTGAAATTAATATAATCCGGCATAATATGACGAGTAGCAAAAATATTTGCATGATAAAACGGTATTTTATATTCAACATCATCTTCAAAAGCTAAATATGGTATTCTGTTAAACCAGGAAGATATTGCATTTGTAGGACCGAAACATACAGAAAGTTCTATTTTATTTTTACGCTGAAACCTAAACATTAAAAGGTCTCTAATTAGTTGCCCAAAAAATTTTGAAAGGAATCTTTTATAATGTTTTCCTATTGGTGTTGAATTAAGATCACTCAATTCATAATCTACAATTTTTTGTAATTTGCCTCTGGAACGATAAGTTATAATTATTCTATGCCCTTGTTCTTTAAGTATTAATATCGTGCTTTTAAAAAAATTTACATCCACCGGATGATTTAAATCAAATAATATATTCATAAATACTCTTATTAAAATTTTTGCTTAATTTTAAGCCCAATCTTACCAATTTTCATGAACAAAGGTTTATTCACTTTCTCAAACCTGCCGTAATTAACTAAATTACCACCAAATTTTTTCTTATAATCACGTACCCCATAAGGAACATCAGGTTTTCCCGCTCCTCCAAAATCAAAAGTTTCAAAATTATTTCCCCCCCCCCATTTAAAAACTTCCCAAGGGATTAAATCATTAGGATATTTATTATAGAAATCAAATATAGCTCCAGCATAAAAATCATAAATTGTTTTTTTATATAATAACGCAATCATACATCCAATTATTCTATTTTCGTATTTAGCACAAAACAATTGTAGTCCCATTCTACTATCAGAAAATCCAAGAATATTTTCAAATAAACTGAAATCTGGTAAAGGAAGTTTTGCTCTATCATAAACAGATTGAAGAATTGAATAACATTCTCGCAGTTCGTTTATACTTTTTTCAGTATAAAAAGAAGTTCCTTCCTTTATTGCTCTTCTAATCTCATTACGTCTTTTTGAATGGACATCTTTCCACAATTCATCTTCACTTTTATTTAAGTTCACTAGTATATTCAAATGCTCTTCATATTCAAATCCATTATTTATAAAAATATCTTTTAAGTTTGTCCAATTCCACATATTCCGAAATTGAGAATAAATGGCTTTTCGTTTGATTGTTTTATTATATTCTTGTAAAATAATATTCAATACATCAGCATTTTCATTCCGGATTAACGGACCACCATAAATGATTGATCGAGCAGTAAAGTTTCCTAAAAATCCAGAATACTCTCTTTGGATAACTGCTAATAATAATCCCAATATATCATCATCATTATCAATAACTGCTAAAAATACCGGTTCATATTTTTTTGTATCTTTATAAACCTTATACATTTCATGTGTTTGAAATATGTTTCCATTCCCATGATTTGAAACAAATTCAGACCATCTCTTATTATCTAATTCGCGTACTATTCTATAATTAACCATTAATAAATCCAATTGATTTTAAGGTTGAACACCGGCATTTCCAACTACTTGTGAAAACCAATTTGAATAATTTACAGTTCCGGCATCATCACCACCGGGTTCATCTGTTTCATCCAAGATTAAGTCTTGAATTTCTGTTTCTACTGTAGTTCCCCACCAGTTGTTTTGAGCCAAAACATTGTTCCCACCATTATAGTATTCAAGATGAAATATATAACCTTCATTGATCAAAAAATTATTATATTCAGCAACAATATCTGCACTTCTATAACATCTAATGAATGCAAATGTATTATCATCAATGAATTCACAATAATTAATTGTAATCTGTCCATCATAATTATATTCTTTCTCAGAATAAATGGCATATAGTTCACTGTTTTCAAAAGTGCAATGCTCAAACAAAGGGTAAGAATTATATTGAGCTTTAACATGAGTACTATTACCATAATAATAGCAATTAGTAATAGCAGGGGAAGATTCATACAATTGCAAACCATGATAATCGTTATTCATAAAAATACTATTATTAATAATGATTTCTTCAGAATCTTCTTTTGTCCAGGTACCATAAATCCCATCACGACAATCATAAATAGTACAATTATTAATAATACCTGAATTATTATCAAAAATTACTCCGTACACCAAACTGTTTAACAGTGCTGTATTTTCCACTTCTAAATTACCTTCATTATCAATTCCTGTACCTGCCCATTGAATTATGCAATATGTTAAATCACAGTTTCCTAAAGAACTTGTTACTCCCTCCCAATCACCTTTTGCTGGTTGGGTTTCGCTTGAAGTTAATATTACAGGTAATTCTGCAGAACCATTAATTTCCAATTCACCTATCACAGAGAAATCTGAACTACTTATTTCAATTACGGTATTCTCTAAAATAATTAAAGAACCATCAGTAAGTATAGCAAAATTATCATCAATAATAATATGCTGATCCGGTCCCCAGGTTAAGCTATTGCTTACAGGTTGTTCAGCAATTATTGTCTCACGCATATTCAATTCAACGTATTCATCATCATGAATATCAATGATTCTTTTATGCCAGCCAAATCCATCCGCAGAATAGACAAGGATATATTTATTCTCTGCTATATCTTTAATCTCAAATTCACCATTACTACCTGTTATTGCTGATTTAACCGGCTCACCAAGTAAACGGTGATCACTGAATAAACCTGAATCCATATTTGTACCAAGAGAACTATGATCACTTTTTAGCTCTTTTATCTTCTCAAACTCTGTACCAACAGCATAGAGATCAATTTGTGCGGAACTATTATTTTCAATTATTTGCCCGGATGAATCCATGAAGATTATTTTCCCAGATAATTTATGGGTAGAAGGAGGGGAAGTTGGATCACTATTGCAACCAAAGAATAAAAAAAAGACACAACAAATCAGGAGAATTTCAATTTTTCTTTTCATATTACCCTCACTTAACTAAATTGTAACGAATGTTTTCACTTTTAACCTTCTTTATAGGTAAGAAAAAAAAGGCACAAATTAATGATATATCCCGCAACACATAATACAGAAATAATTCAAAATTTTTATTAAAAACATTTCTTCTGTTTTTATATACTTTTATAATTAGAAAAAAAACATAACCGGATAACCACATATAATCATTTGTAAACAAACTTATAACTAGAAAGAGCATAAGAGATATAGTTGTATAATTAAATTTTATAAGCCCTTTATAAATATAAATATTCGATAAGTGTTTTCGTAGAAGGAATACATTTGGATAAAAAATATTACCAGAGAAAATTGTATTCCACATCCTTTTTTCATTTAGATAATCTATGGTATGATGATTTGCTATTATCTCAGATTTTCTAAGAAGCGGATAACCCAGTTTGGTTAATCTTAAGGCAAAATCATGGTCTTCTCCTTGCCTGAAATTAATATCCATTCCTTTAGTCCGGGTCCACAGTTCTTTTTTTACTATGAAAATACCACCTGTTGTAGAGTGATATTCATCTTTTGATAATATTTTAAATTGGTATGAATTCCCAAGAAATTCATTATTGATATTGTAGTTATAATTCTTAACTTGTCCAGATACAAAATTGTATTTTAATCCATTATCCTGATCATAAACAAGCTGGAGATATTCCGGTATGATTTCCATATCACCATCAATAAAAAAAAGCGAATCTCCTGTGGATTCTTTTGCTCCGATATTTCTTGCTATTGCAGCATTGCACTCTCCGGTTATTTTAAATATTTTGATGCTATTAAATTCTTTTGCTCTTTCAATGCTGTCATCAGTAGAGTTTGAATCGACATAGATAATCTCACACTTTTTAAGCAAATTGAATTCGATAGTATCAAAAACACTTTGGAAGCATTTTGTAAGTTTCCAGCCTTCGTTATGACCAATTATTATGAATGAAATCATTCATGATCCCCCACCACTTATTACTCAATTTCGTTGTACCAATAATTGTTTTGAGAACTCTCAACGAAGTATTTTTTAATTTGGTAATCCGGGCAAATTTATATAATCATTTGTCTTTTTTAAATTCATCAATAATTAATTTAACTTAATCCAATACAATTCAAGCTTAAAACCAGTAATTATAACCTATAATAATCTTTCATCCAATCAATTGTTTTCTTTACACCCTCTTCCAAACTAATAGTCGTTTTATGATTCAATTCTTTTATAGATAGCTCTATGTTTACTCTTTTATCCTTTGTTGTAAGAACTTCACTTTCCTTAAATGTTATTAATTCATGTGATGCACTTGTGTAATCCCATATAATTTTTGCAAGGGTTTCAATATCATGGTAATCATTGCTTCCAATATTATAGATCCTTCCGGGAATAAAATTTTCAGAGATATTAGCAACTGTACGAACACAGTCATCGACATATGTACTTGAACGATAATGTCCTTTAAAAACTTCAATCGGGAGCTTATGTAGTGCATGATAGCAAAACTTGCAATTTACTGATCTGTATGGGTGATAATATTCACCTGGTCCATAAGTATTAAAAAGACGAACTATTACGGTCTCTGTATTATACATTATTTGTGAATTTTTAATTTGCATTTCATTCGCTCTTTTTGAGATAGCATAGTCATTCATCTGATAGATTACATGTTTCTCTAATACACTCTCTTTCATAATATCTAAATAATCTCCATAAACTTCTGAACTGGAGAAATGAATTAATTTAAACTTGTGTTTTTCTTGAAGTCTAATAATGTTTTTTAAACCTATTAAATTACTTTTCCACATTTGTTCATAATAATCTTCTCCATTCCATCTACCAAATTCTGCAGCACAATTATAAACTAAATCAAATGGTCCAGCTTCTAAAACAACCCTCTCAATTTGACGATATTCTCCAATATCACATCTTGAATATGTCCACTTTTCATGGCTCATCTTTTGGATATATCCAATTTCTCCTGAATGGTGAAGTAAATCAACTCCAAATACTTGATGTCCCCTATTTTCTAATTCTATAATTAATTTTTGCCCGATAATTCCTTTTGAGCCCGTTACTAAAATTTTCATGTTCTCTCCTTTACTGATTTCAATATAAATTTATTAATAATTTTTTCTATTGGTTATGTAATTAATTAACAGAAATAATTAATTATCATTTTTAAAAATAACATCTTCTACTTCGTTTAATATTTTCATGAATCTAAGTTTATTTATTTTTACGTCATGTCGTTCTTTTGCTAACTCGATGGCATTTCTTGAATATTCATGCTGTAAATCAATATCCTCAAATAGATTCATTACACTTTTCAAAATAATTTCCTTTTTATTAGTTGTTAAAGTATGACCCCATTTAGATCTTTTTGCATATTGGGAAAGTGCTGTTCGTTCTGGAGCATAAACAATTATTGGAACTCCGCTAACCATATATTCCGCAGTTTTTGTTGGCATTGATAAATACGTAAATTTAAACTTACTTTCAAAAGATAAAGGTAATAATAAGAAATTTGCCTTAGTTAATGTCTCTGGTAATTTTTCTTGTGACACATAGTTATTTATTTGTACAAAAGAATATGCTTCAATTCTATCTCTCACTTCCTGTGAACTAAACTTTGAATAAAGAGTAAATGTTATTTGATATTGAAATTCATTTAGACTTTTGATAATTTCACAGAATTCAAATATTGGCACGGATGTTGAGCCTATCCAACCAGAGTAAAGTATGGTTTTCTTTCTATTTTTTAATGCCGATATTGATTTTATATGAGGTTTCCACTTTTCAACATCAACAGGATTGTGAAACGTATGAAATTTTTTACTATATCTTTTATAAAATTCTTCTGCCATTAAGTCAGAAATGCTTAATCGTACACTTGATTTTTTCACTAAGTTATAAAACTCTCTATTGAATTTCCTTTTATAGAAAAAACCTAATATCCCCGTGTATTTTACTTTTACTTTATCATCCATTACATGAATAATAATTTTAGCATTACAATAATTTACAATTTCTTGTGCAAATAAAATTATAGATAATCTGTCCGGATTAAAATAGAGATAATCAGGTTTTATTCTATCTAGCCACTTTTTTATTGAACTATCTAAAGTTAATTTATTAAAATAACTTTTTTTACCTATGATATTTCTTAAGATTATCTTTAAGCTATTTCTTTTACCATTTCTCTTTTTAATTGTAACTTCCAGAACTTTACAAATTTGGTATTTATCAGCAAAAATATCTATATTTGATTGTTCCGCTCTAGTACTTAATAAAAATAAATTCTCCTTTGGTAGATGATCAACCAGTTTTGATACGGTGATTCCTGAACTATTATCATAGCGAAAATCAATATTAATAAATAGGATTTTTTGTTTTACATTTTTCATTATAAAGATGTCTCTTTTAATCTGTTATTATATCTATCTTGAAAATACTTATCAAACACAAAAGCAATAATCAAACCATAATGAAATATTGAAAAATGTACCAAAGTTGCATTTGCCCATAAAAAAGTTAGAAAAGCGAAAAATGAGCCCCAATAATTTGTTTTAGTTGCGGTATTATATAGTTTTTTTGCTAGAAGAAACCAAAAAACAAAAAGGAAAAAACTTCCAATCAAGCCCCAATAGACAAGATGTGCTAGATATCCTATATGTATTTGGCTACTACCTACAGCATTTGAAGCAGCTTCTATAGCATCTGTCATGCCCACACCGGTTCCAAACCAAATATGTTCCGGAAAAAATATCATAAAATTTCCCATTGCCTTATAACGTGTATTTTCTTGAATAGATCCTTCAGCAAAAAGACGCGTATAATACCAATCTCCTGTATTATATCCAAATGAATGTAATATAACATAACCAATAATTAGTAACAACAATGTAATAAAAAGATACTTAGATATTTTTTTTATCTTTATTTTCTTATCTATTGCTATTTGTAAACTAAGAATTGCAAAACTTATCATTATATATCTGGAATTTGTTAAAACTGCTGATATTCCACCAAGTAGAAAAAATATTGTAAGTGTACTTTTACGTAAAAATATATATACCCCAAGAAAGACAGCAAATAGTGGTATAAATGTCAAACCCATCTCATTAGGCAAATATCCAAAAATAGAAGCTCTTCGAACACTATATATTGAACTATGATCTAAATTATAACCGATATATTCCGTTGCTTTCATAAAATTAGGATTTACTGCCTGAATTAAAGATACTAAAGCAACTATAATAATAGTAACTTTAATTATTAATACTGTTTTCTTTATAAATCTTTCACTAAACTTTGTATTATAGATTATAATAATTGCAAATAATATAGTTAACTGCACATTATTAATAATAATATTAATAATACCTCTTCGTTCAAGATTACCATTCCCAAAATCCCATATAATTAAAAAAAGAACGTAGGCAAGCAAGTAGTATATTGCTTTAGGTATCTCAAGTTTCTGTTTATTTATATATGCGATAAATATAAAAATAAAACCATAAATAAAAAAAAATATTTGAAAGTAAAAGGTAATACTTCTAGAATAAAAAAAGCTTTTAAAAACATGTGCAATTACAGGAGAAATAAGGAATAATAGCAATAAGCTATAAGTAAATTTATTCAATTCTTTCATATAAAATCATAATAAGATAATTATTTATTGTTTATTATTACTTGTTTATAGATACCTAATAATTGATTACGTATAGTATCAGTGTTATGACGTTTTAGTGCTTTTTGTCTTGCTAATTTTCCCATTTTTATTGCATTATTATACTTATTCATCGTCTCAATAATACTTCCTGCCAAAGAATATGGATCTCCAGGTTGGATCATTAATCCTTCTTTGCCATCCTGCAAACGCGAACTCGTTCCTCCTGCTAATGTAGTGATGACTGGTATGCCTGTTATCATTGCTTCACTCAAAACGATTGAACCATTCTCAATATGTGATGGCATAATATATATATGCGATATTTTCAACAAATCAATGATTGCTTTCTCATCTATAATACCCTCAAATTTAATATTATCCGAAAGACCAATTTTCTTACTCAAAATTTGAACAATTCCGTTATATTTCTCCAATCCTGCGATATGCCATTTAAAATTCAAATTCATTTTATCTAATAATATTGCTGTCTTAACAACAGTTTCAAATCCCTTATAAGTTACTCTACCGGTAACTGTAAATAAGTTTATCGTAGTTGAATTAGGTATTTTCCATTGTTCTGAATAAAATATTTTGCGTAAAGTTTCTTCGTTAGAATAATATTCTGAATTAGGTGCTAACACTCTTGTTATTCTTCTGTCCCAATCGGTTCTTCCAATAATATATTTAGATCTAAGCAATATTTTTTTTTCTATGAAACTATTATTTACAAAACGTCTGAATCCTAAATATATTTTTTTTTTAATTCTAAAATTTGAATATCTTATAATATCTATTGTGGAAATCCCTCTAAAGTAAAATGGTACATATGCTGTTAAATTACCCTGTATTGAAATAACTACAGGGATATTAACATAATCCTGAATAATTCCCCATGGCAATTCAGTACCAAAGACATGTATTATATCGGGTTTTAATTCTTTTATAATTTTCAAACATTTAGATTTAATAAAATTTATATCTAATCGTAAAGGGATAATTCTATTTCTAAATTTCTGTAATAGATTCCGATTATGCATTTTAATTTGATAATACTTCGTGTTTTTGTATGCAAAGTTGATATTCGTTTTCCCTGGGAATATTATATGTAAATCGACTAATTCAGCCATCTTTTCATTAATCAAATTCATCCATGAACCAGTTTTCAGGCTATCGTTTTTATTTAGATATTCATTAGCCAAGCCTGGTGTATTTGAAAACCAAAGAACTTTAAGCTTTTTCATTTATTCCATATTCCTTTTGCGGTTTTATTTATTATTTTATAATACTGTACTGGTCCAATTACTATCCAAATAGCCAAGCAAGAGATTGTTCCCAATATAATCCCTGAAATACCCATATCTAAGTACTTTGCAAAAAAAATTGATAGTGGTATATTTAATAATGCAGTAATAATTGATAAATTTCTTTGTAATCTTACTTTCCCTACACCATTAATAAAATGAACGAAGATTGTATTCCAAGATAACATAATTACATAAAAAGCCATAAACACTGATAATAACAATGGAACTTTTATCTTACCACCAAGCCAAAAAGCATAAAATGGATTTGCTATGATAAGCATTATTATTACTCCCAGAGCTAATACAATCCAACTACTAATCAATTTTTTAATTGATTTTTTTATCCAATTAAAATCTTCTTTTGTATATGCTTCAGTAAATGCAGACCAAAAAGGAGCTACAATTATTATAAATCCCATCATTGCCATTCCAAAATATTTATGCGCGATATTATAGGGTGTTACTTCTGCAGGACCAAATAATTGCGTGATAATCATATTATCAGTTGAGAAAATAATTATCGCAGATATTTGAATAATAAAAAAATCAACTCCAAGCTTCATAAGATCTTTTGAATATTTGAAATCTATATATTTAATAGATGGAATATATGCCGAATAATACTTCGAAAAAAAGAACAATGAAGCTATTAATAAAACAAAAACAGGAGTTGCACTATAAACAAAAGCTAATTTAAAAAGAGAGCCTTCTGTTGTTTTTAAAAGTAAAAAAATTAATCCCAAATTCATTATTTTAGCAATTAAATCTAAAGAATCTCGTATTGCTGATTTTTGATCTGCTAATAAAATATTTGTTATTAGCTTTGTTATGAAACGTATGCAAAAGAAAGCAAAAACCACTATCACCATATTGTTCAAATCAGTTTGCAAGTTGGGTAATGTATTTAAAATTTTTGTCCAATCTAAAAAATTATTAACGATAAAAAACAATATAAACAGAGAAATCATTATAGTTGCCACTAATGCATAAGTAGTAGAAACATAGATTTTTACTAATTTATTATCACCATTTGCTTTTGCTTCGGCAAATTTATTTCTAAGACCATTCCCAAGTCCAATATCAAAAAAGCCAAACCAAGCAAGTATGGAACTTAAAGTTAACCAAATACCATATCGTGTTGCATCCAAATACTCTAAAGCCAAAGGAACTAACAAAAAACCAGCAAAGATACTTAGTCCTTTTATAACAATTGATATCGCAATATTTTTTTTAGCCTTAATAGAGCGTTCATGGCCTTTGGAGAAAAAATCAATTACTTTTGAAACCAAAAGATATTACCTTCATTTTTTTTACTTCTTATATATTTTTTATGCTTCATAGTATCTATTATTAATTACTGCTCCAAATTTTCCTTTTGTAGTTTTTTTTGAATTTGTAATATTCTTCATACTTTTTTTTCTAAAATTATTAAGCTTATATGCAGTTTCTTCTAAAAAAGATCCTACTTTCCAAATTCTGTCTTTTTCTGCTCTTAATTCAAGATAAACATTTTCTACTTTATCCCAATATGGATAATAGTATATCTCATTTAAATTGTAATATCCTAACCTATTGCGATCATACCATTTATTAATTAACAAATTCACATTTTCGCTTGGATCAAAATCTAAATCGTAAAGTTCTTCTGTGTTATCTTTTTTATTGAAGATGTATTTATATTTATCATTAATTATTGCGAGTTTTCTGTTTTCTTGTAAATAGTATTGAGTATCGGAATAAACATAATTTAATTTTTCAATCTTATTGTTTAATATTATATCTTTTAACTGGGTATTACTGGTTGGAAAATCTATCGTTTTATTATTACCAATTCTTGGGGATATAAGGAAAATACTAATCGTTCCTTGATATGCATGGAAACCATAAACAGGAATTCCTTTATCTCCGTTCATATGTCCATGATCGGCGCTTATGTAAATGGAGTTATCGTCAAAGCTTTTTCGTATTTCTCCAACGAAACTATCCAAAAGATCAATATCACTTCCATAACTCGTTCTACCATTTATTACGTGAGGTAGATGAACCCAAAGAAAAAAATGTTCATTATTATTTATGATATAAGCAATTTTATTTAGAATAAGATTTATAGTACTTAACGCTTTGTTGTCGTCTTTCACAATTTTTCTTTGTACATTTCGAATAATATTTTGCGAAATATTCTTAAGAAGAATAACCGTTGTTTCTTTTGGAAAGACTTTGGAATATTTCCAAGCTAATTCCTTCCATTCAAAAGGCCAAATCACAAAAGTTTTGTATCCTTTCTTGTGAAATTCATCAAATAGCGTTTCCCCTTCTTTATACTCATCAACTTCTTCATATTTTTTTCTTTTAACTTCGAAAGAATTCTTTCCAGCAAACATAGAGGTTATAGACATAGCTGTTGATGTACCTGCAGTATAATGTTTATTGAAAATTGTACCTTTTACGGCTAGTTCATCTATATTCGGAGTATTCCAGTATTTATTTCCATAACAAGGTAAATGATCTTTTCTCAATGCATCTTTAGTGATTAATATTTTTTTCATTGGTCTTCCTTAAAATGTTCTTCATAATTTTACATTTTAAATTTTCAATTTTAAATTGTTCTTTCTATTCTTTCTCCGACATCCCTCTACTGGATAGGAGAGGGAACGTGGATGAGGTGGATTTTGCTTTTCACATTTCCCTTCTCACATCTCACTTATTTTCTTGAAACTCTTTCACAAGCTCTTCCAAGAAAATTGGAGCCGTTCCAATTTTACCTACTTTTATGCCGGCTGCATGATTTGC
>Ga0222701_1000349_pt1 | contig 18158 bp, 23 predicted proteins | sample AntAcemetage1502_FD_179825 | JGI IMG/M metagenome (GOLD analysis project Ga0222701, IMG submission 179825) | Saline water microbial communities from Ace Lake, Antarctica - #1502 | ecosystem: Environmental > Aquatic > Non-marine Saline and Alkaline > Saline | place: Antarctica: Ace Lake... | reverse complement strand
ATACATCAATCAGATTATATGGTGAATTGATATGATTTTCATCTAAATATGTGTGATATATTTGCTCTCACAAAGTTCTCGCGCTACGCAAGACATGAAAGTAGTTTATAAACCAGGGGTGACAGTGGGAAAACTTGGAAAGTAGAGTAAGTTAATCAATATCAAATACCCCTGAGAGTAGTGATATTACATGCAAGAGGGAAAAGCGCTTGAAGATAAGATGACCAATACATTGATAGCAAAATATAACTTAACTGAATTGGATGCGACACAAAAATTCAAAAGCCGAGTTAAAAATCATAGGATATTAAAGCTGTCAATTGTTCCCCACGATTTTAATGCTTGCGACGTTTTAGATAATATTGGGAGGATTTATGCTCCTGTTTGGTTCTTTCATGTGTCTGCAGAAAGTGCCTGGCATGGAGAAAACAGCAGAACAGTGACATATACTGAGTGAGAAACAGTCATCGGTCCAGGTGCTTATGATTCGAAGCAAGTTCCGCATACTAGAGAACGTTTAGAGTGGGATTCAATCTCAGGAAACAATTTTGGAAGCTACCTAGAACCAGTATCTGCATCTAACTATATAACACAAAAACAAATAGAAGAACTGGAGTTCAATGAATCCGATTTCCAGTTATATGATGAATCATATCATGGCGGCGAGGAGATGTATGTAGCCGATCTACATAAGCAAGAAGCGATGGAGGTCTGTGCAAGAAGAATCGAAGAACATGAACAGCGTGCCTGTCAGTTGAAGGCAGGACGAGTTAATGGGTGCAGCACAAAAGTAATGTACGACGACACGCATCTCGTCTTCTATCCTATGTTTTCTCTAACCTACACACACAAAGGTAAATCCTATCACAACTTTATCGATGGAATAAATGGCAAAGTCTTGGGTGATATACCAGAGAATAAAATCATCAAATATTTGCTAAAAAGTGTTAAAGGAATTTTAACTCTCATTGGAATTTTAACTATCGTCTGGTTCTTTTATTTGATGATATTTTATTGATGACATGGTAGGTATTACGGGCGTCAGATGTCGGTAATTGCGTATTAACTTCGTCAGGAGCCATTCCCTACGTTGGGGTGGTGCGTAATAAGGTAAATTGGAACGATTTGCAACTAAAGCCATCACCAGATGCGGTTTTTCTGTGTACACCAAGTGACTTGCACTAGCCATACCCCCTAAATCGAGCTGAGTTAAGGTTAAAAAAGGCAGAGACCAGGCCGTCAAAGTCTATTGCATCTCTCGCAACCGATGCAATCGTGTTGGCCAATGTAGCAACGCCCCTCTCTTCTCGACATCAATCGCAAGAGCTGCGTGTTTGTCATTCTGTGGACAGCTCGCCATTTTCGATCTCTTCTCTTATCCATATCTGAACGGTGCGTGGTGGTCTGTCCACTTTGCGCGCTATCTCGGTGCGGTTGCGCTCGCCACCCCGTCTTTCTGACTTCCGTTTTTTAGAGATAAACGGAAGTACCCTCGCACAACACTGATATCGGCGTCATGTGCGAGTAGCGGCTCATCTGATGAGCCTGCGGGCTAGGACAACAACGAACAGTGCCATGAACAAGTATCCTAAGATCGCTTCTATCATAGCTACACTTCTCAACCACCGTACTGGCTCCAGGTTATCTGGCTTACCACCGGTAAACGTCATCAAGCTGAAATAGAAGCTTTCAAACATGGAGTCTGAATAACCGAAAAAAATGATCCAGCTAATAACGACAACACCAAACATGCAAAAAATAGTATGGATAGGGCGGACACCATACCCACAAGATATCCAAGCTATGATATCAAGCACCTTAGACCAATTCTCTCCACTATCCCACTCATTCCTGTCTTGACTTTCCTTTCTGTATTGATAGTAACAGTCGTCAGCGTCGCTGAACTGCTCGATAACCTTGAAGTTTTTTATTAATGCCAAGTAAGCAGGGCCATCGTAAGCCAGAACATTTCTGATTGAGTTCCAGGTTACATATAATCGATCAAGTTTTAAATTGTCTAAGCTCAATTCTTTATCGAACTGAGCTATGAAGAAGTAGGCATCGCCGCTGAACCGAGCCATCTCGAAGTGGGCACCGCCACTGAACCGAGCCTCCTGGAAAAGGAGGCACCTCCGCCGAACTGAGCCCCCCTGAATTTGGCATCGCCGCTGAAATTTGTCCTTCCAAAATAGATCAATTCTCGGAGGATGGTGTTGCCGAAGCTCACGTTACCCCTAATCTCAGAGTTCGTGATGCTTATGGGCGACTTAACGGCCTTCCATTGGTTATCGGTTAAGACAAAAATCGCAATGTGGCAATGATCTCGGTAGCAAATACGATGAAATCGACTGGATTAAAAAAGGTACAGGGGATCCGTTTCCGAATCCAACCTCATTTATGTAGTGCATAAATCGTGTGAATAACTGATTGATTATGTAGCTCAAAATCCTTAACCGATGACCTATGAACGGCCTTCACATCTTTGGTTAGGCCCACCACTTCAATCTCGAACTCCGTTCTCTCGACGTGTTCCGTGAGTAGGTCAAGCCCGCGCAGGTCTAGGTCGCCCTCGACTATCACGTCGTCGTACTCTACAGGCTCTCCTCTTGCGATCTTCTCCAGTATCTCGCTGGCTGGGATCACTCTACGCTGGCTCGAATTGGTATCCGGTTTCATCTCTTCGCCACCAGTCCTCATTTCTCCTGTTCACCCATTGCGATCAGCTCCTCGATTCTTTCCCTCAGCTCGAAGGTATAGTAACGACCCTGTCGATTGTTTCGTTGCACCTTTGCGGTTTGAATCCCGTATTTACCGAGCACTTTGCCCAGTGATCTTGATGGCACCCCCACCTTCTCAGCCACGTCTCCTGCCGTGGGTTCTTCGCCGCGGTCATGAAAATCTGTGATCACCTGGAGGATCGCGCGCACATCTTGTGGCACATCGAGCGCACGTTGTGCTCTCACATCGCGCACATCCACGCGCACGCTCTCAGCTGGTGGTTTTGGCGTGCTCTCTATGTGCGCGCCAACGTGGCACCTTTTTTCATGCTCACGAATAAGGGCCTTCACATCTTCGATCAAATGCCCCTCTGGTTTGATCTCAAAATAGTGATCTAACGCCGCTCTGACCACTTCAGAAGCAGGCTTCCCGGTGGCTTTGATCTTCTCCAGGTGCCGTTTCGAGAGCCTAACGGAGGTGTGCTTCATGAGCACACATTAGGCGCACATGGCTAAAAAGCTCATCACTCACCGTGCCTTCGCCGGTGCCGCCCCCACGGTGCACCAGAATTGATTTACCATGGTTCGGATGAATAGTAGGAACATGAACCTACCAGAGCTTGAGTCAAGCGAGACAAAATGGTGGGAATCCGCTGAAGGTCACCGGTTCGCCCTGGAAGTCCTCCAATTGAGGGCCAGAAGGGATATCTTAAAATTCATTGGAAATGGACTTAGGTCTGCGAAGGAGATCGCCAAAGAGTTCGGACTGAAGGAAAACCAGGTGACGTTTCACCTCGCCATGCTGGAGAAGGCTCTGGTGGTCGAACCTGCAGGGGACTGTTACAGGTCTACCCCCACGGGAATCCTCTACCTCGAGAATGTCGAGTCCAGGAGTTAAGTTCTATTTTGGATAGTCGTGGATAAAGGGCGGTATTCGAGAGATATAATCACATACCCCTATAAAACATCATAGATTAATCCCCAGCGCTTCGGCTTTCATCTGCCTTGCCTTCTCCAGTGCTTCCTCCCTGGTGAGCTTCTTGGCAGATCCTAAGTAGACGTTGCGCACCTTTGTCTCTTCCCTCCAGCTGGCGTGCCAATACATGTAGATCCTAGCCTCGCTATTCTTGGTGCGCTTCTCCTTCGCAACCTGGTAGACATCCAGATCCTCTAGCCGCGCCTTGGGTTTCAGGTCCTTTGCCTTTTCCTCCAGCCGGGTCGCTTCCAGCAGCCTCTCTTTAGCGCCGGGTTTCATCCTTCTGATCTTCGACAGCGTCGCGGCCTCCTTCTCCAGCTTTGCAGCTTCTGACTTCAGATCCTTAATCTTCTCGCTGGTCTCGGTTTTGCGCATGTGACATGGTTCTATGACATGTTACTCATAACTTGTGATAATGTCATAGAACTAATGAAAGATGGGCCGCTTGATAGCATTTTCTTGCCACCACATCCTTGTTATCATGATCAAATCAATGTTTATAAAAATATGAAAATATGCAATCTGGCACAATTGGCGCTGCCATCCCTGTACTCTCACGTCTTATCCTGTTGCGAGCGAAGCGAGCCGAAGAGAAGGGAGCGGCTGCGGGCCCGGCATGTCTGGGCCAGCCAAGGCGCGACCGTTCGGTTAGCATGTAGGCCGTTGGATATCTAGAAAGACAGATCACCGCCGCTCGGACCTCCTTGTGGGGTCCCTGCGGTGGTGGTCGCTCAGTGCAACGTGCTTGCTTGAGGATAAGTTCCCGCCACAGAGAACAAGTCCACATAAAAGCGCGCGCCAAGGAAAACAGGTGAGCTTATTCTATCGAGTGCCTTTCACAGACCTTCCACCTCGAAGCCCGCCTTCTCATACGACTTCTTGCGGTGCGATATGTCGGCCCTGAGATATACCGACGTCGTGGCCAGGTTGGTGTGGCCGAGCTGGTCCTGTATATCGTTCAATGGCACGCCTGCATCCAGAGCCGCCACGGCGTGACTGTGCCTCAGGGTATGCGGCGAAACGACGTTCAGAGCCCGCCCGTTCTTGTCCCTGGCATAAACCCTCTGGATCCCCGCGTTCTGAGCGGCCTGGGCCACGATCTGGCGAATCCTGCGCACAGTTATGTGGCGATCGGGGTTCCGGCCTGGGAATAGCCATCTTGAACCGTTTGGGCCGTTATCGAGCCATGTTCTGATGGCAGGGATCAAGCTGGGCGGGATCAGGACCGACCGGTATTGGTGGGTCTTTGTCCTGTCGGCCTCGAGGTGGATCAGCCCTTTATCCAGGTCGACGTCTCCGAGCCTGGTCCGGACAAGCTCGCCCACCCTGGCGCCGGTGCCGAAGAGGAGGGCGAGGATTAAGCGATCGCGGCCGGGGTTCGTCACTTCGATCAAGGCTGAGACATCGTCGGGCCCGATGAGCTTGGGGATCGTCATAGGCGTAACCTGGGTTGCGCTCGGGTAAATGACTTCCGTTTTTCCCAAAAACGGAAGTCGAAAAAGAGAGTGGGCGGAAATGCAAGGCGACGACATAGTTATATGACACTTTCCACACATACGGCCACAATGTCATAGAGCTTTTCAGGCAGTCGCGTTTTTTGTGGAAAGACGAGACGAGAATTTAGTTTACGCTAAACTAAACCAATTTCTACTCATCAGGGAGACGCATAAAAAGAAAAACTACTATATATACTATATTACTATATATATCTACATCTACGACTATACTATACTACTATTACACCACATACTGCAAACTTTGATCGACCCTTATATACTACCTCCAAATTCGATTTAGTTTAGTCGCAACCTTTACACATCTAAAAAATCGCAGGCAGTTTTAACGATCTCCGTCTCCGATCGTGGCGATGTTGAAGGATCGCAAAGCTCGCACCTCGGATAATCTGACTGAACCTGGACTTCGTGACGCCCAATAGGTCTCTCAGTTCTCCATAGGTGGCCCTGTGATCTGGCTTCTTCTTTAGGTAGCTCTCGATCTGTTCTTGCTGGTCTTCGGTGCCGGGGCCCACCTTATCCGGCGCGTTTTCGATGGCCTCGACTCTCTCCTTTGTGGTGATATTCGCAGAAAAGGCAATCTCCAAGTTCCGGATATTGGTCTGTTGCTGGGTTTCGACCTGCCCGAATCGATCCTTGAGTGTGGATACCTCTCTGTCTAGGGCGTCGATCCTAGCCAAAAGAGGCGCAACGGCTTTCTGAACAGTCGCATAGACGAGTCGGAAAGTACTCGGCGGGAGCTGCTCTGCAAGGGCGCTGAGGTCGTTCTCTACGGTCTTTATGCCGTCATTCTTATATGGAAAAGGGTCAATTCTAGTCATGCTTTTTGCTCCACAATAAGCTTTGACTGACTCCTATATCAATGTCATGGTTGCGGGAGTCGGTCTCAAATTCCTTTTAATATGGTTCAGTCCTCGTTTATTTCCAAAACTTCTGCCCTGGCTTTGGTGAACATTGTATAATAGCCCGGTTGCAGCTGGTACAATGAGGTAATATTTGCTATTATCGTACGTGTTTAGCCCCCCAAAAATGAATTGCTCGATGTTGGTTTTAGTCGGTGAACGCACGTCGATCAACAACTTGTGTCAGATTAGAAACCAATATCAATAGCCGAAGTTGCTTGGAATCAGCTCTTCGGAACAGGTCGCACGAGCCATCACGAAATGGGTTTACTGATGCCAATCGAAGGGAGCTAAACACGTACAATTAAAGTATTGATTCGGAGATACTGGACTATCGATAAGATCTAAGTACTACTTCACCATCTGCGAATACGGAGGGAAAAAATTGACGGCCCCTAAGCAGATAGTGGAACTGGTTGAGCGATTTGAAAATAACATCGGTGAATATCGGGCCGGTCACTACAACGAAACCGAATTACGACGTGATTTTGTTGATCCATTCTTTGAAGCTTTAGGTTGGGATGTAGGCAACAAAAAAGGGAACTGCTCACACAAGTGCAACTATTGTTACAACACGAGCAGAAAAGACGAAAACAGGATAAAGAAGAGTTCAATTCCTGCCATTGAAAAGTCCTTGAAAAACATGGCGGCGGCGGGCGATCATGGCCCTGTCCACTTCTCGTTTATCGGCGACCCCTACGAGATTGGTAGAGATACCACAGAAACCAGAACCATTTTGGAGCTATTCAACCAGTACCCCGTAAACTTCCAGATCCTAACAAAGGGCGGCACTGAAGCTTGCAGAGACTTCGACCTATATCGAGAGGGTGACAGGTTCGGATGTACCCTTACGTTTGTCGATCCTGAGAAGTCGAGGGAGTGGGAGCCAGGCGCTGCACTTCCAGAGAATCGGATAGAAACACTGAAAAAAGCCCATACGCAAGGGTTGGAGACTTGGGTATCAATGGAACACCCGTGATCGATCCCGAAGAGACTCTAGAGCTGATTAGACGTGCTCATGAGTTTGTGAACATCTTCGCAGTGGGGAAGCTGAACGCAAGCAGGAAAAACCCGAATTACGACAAACACAAAGCCCTGGAAAACTCGATAGACTGGGAAAAATTCGCCAATGATGCGGTCGAGCTTCTGGAAAAGCTGGGATGTACCTACCTGATTAAAAAGGATTTGGCGAAATACCTGCCTGAACATTCGGGCGAGCGTGCTCGGACAAAAAAGAGCGATGGACGTCCGTCGACAAAAAAGACCATCTACACCGTGGGATATGGCAACCTTCAGCCAGACGCCTTTTTTGGGATGCTGAAAGGATAACCAGATCACACACATTGTGGATGTGCGGGCAGATGCAACCGGGTGGAACGCGAAATACCACGGCCCCGCCATGGAAAAGGAGCTGAAAGAGTGTGGCATTCACTACCAACATATCCTAGATCTGGGAATTCCAAAAGCGATGAGGGACTCATTCCCAGAGGGTTACGAAGTTCTCCCAGATGACTTCAAGACCGAATACAGGGAGAGAGTTGCGCCCTGCCTAGTTGACCATATAGACGCATTCGATGGTGGCAAGGTGGCTCTGTTGTGTGCTGAGAAGGATCCTAAGAGGTGCCACCGATCGATCCTTGCGGGAATGCTGGCAGGGAGTGGCAAGTTTGAGTGCGGTGGCGATCTGTCCGAACATTCGGAGCCAAAAGAGCCCATTCACTGCCAACCAAACGAGCAGATATGTCAACCTGACATATCTGCAGAGCCCGAACACCTGGATGAGGTCGAGAAGGCAGCCCGATCCCTGAGATCGATCCGAACGAAAGAGCACCCGAAAGGAAGGCCCGCCACCGTGGGCAACGTTCAGGAAAAGACCGATCTTGAACTTCCAGATATAGCCCATTCACTACGATTCTTACACGACCATCGAGGATGGCATGAGGACGGCAACGGCGGCTATCTCACGCCCGAAGAGACGCCACCCGAAGGACCAACCCGCAAGACAGCGGCGGAAACCTGGAATCGTGCCAACGCCGGGATGCAAGGGCTGGCGATAGAATGAGCCCGCAAGAAAGAGATGAAGAGCTTCAACACCTATACGAATGGGCAGGAAACCTTCAGGAAGAACTTGATTCACTTAAGGACCACATACTCGAGCTTGCAGATGAGGAGGTGATCGCATGAGGAAAACCCCCCCGATGAACCTGGCCTAATCGAGTACCTCCATGTAAGAGGGAGATGGGCAGGCGGTGGCTCAAAGCTTTCAATCGGCAACAATGGTGGCTCTATCCATGGCTGAAAAGTCGTGGCCCCATTGAAGCATGGTCCAAATTATCTGGCCGGATGGCAGAAGGATGCCTTCTGGTCCGCCCCCCAGTTCTCTCTCAATTTGGACGACTGCAAGCAAATCCAAATTGCTTGAGTGCATAAATCGAGATTTATAGCTCACTCTCAGTCCGAAACTCGGCCTACGCATTTAGCCTTTTTTGGGAGAACAACGCCTTCGTGATCCCTAGATTCAGATCAACTAGACGCCTTAGGGCCCGTAGCGAAATAACTTGCGCATATACGTGTACACCCATTATACGAAACCGACATGATGTGGATTCAGTATAATAATTACGCAGCACTCATATGATAAGGTTATTTCTTCGCGGGCCCTTATAATGTCCTTCAGTGCCATCCAATAGTAGCTTTGCCTCCTATCGTGAACTGTTGAGTGACAATGAACTCTCCATCAATAAACGCATCTACTTCCCAAGACCCCGACATCTCCTCAAGAGGGTACCCCTTAATATTAATGTGCGAATATATATTGTACCAAGTCCACATATTTTTGGGGAACGGGATTTCTTTTTTGTACGTGTGGTATAAGTTGCCATCAGGTGAGTACCATCTCCATTCAATTGTATGTCCCTCTTTGAGATTTTCGAATTTAAGCCAACAAATGACTCTGTCATCGGTCGTAGAGAATGAATTGGTTCTGGCTATTGCATCAAAGCCTTCTTCGCTGACCTCACTGGTCATCGCATAATCTACAGGGCGAATTGAACTTTGAGGCAAGGATTGGCCCGGCGTCCGGCTCTTTTCTGAAACTTCCAAACCGTAGACCCAAGCTATGCCTTGACCACTGGTCTCCCAGTTGTGGGACCAGGTAAGAGGATCGGAATCGATTATGTTGTACTCCCCCGGTGACAGCTCCCAATTAGGCAGGACCGACCAGTAAGCGTTGGGAACACCACCCATCCCCTGCAAACCAGTAGCGAACATCGCTTCCAAATTATTTCCCTCTTCATCCTGTATCCCAATCGTTCCTGGGATCTGCCCTTGGCCATAATTCCAGTGGTAGGTACGAATCTCAGTTATCAAGTACGACCGGTCCAGAGTGAATTTGGTGGGGTTGGGAGGATCGTTCTCCACCCTAGCTAGTGTGTTGACCTCAAATATCAGGACCGGCTCTGCTGTAAGCGACGTTGCAGATGTGATTGTAATTGTCCCGATAGCTCCCACAGCATCTATATCAGGACCTCCCCAAGGCGACCCACTTGTCCGACCATCCGGATGATCGCATAGCTTAACAAATTGGAATTTCTGGCCTGGTGAAATATATTCAGCGATATCTACACCTCTAGTAGATCCTTCTATAACTCCGAGAGAAATCCAGTTTTTTCCATCGTCGCTGACATATACATCGATAGCTTCTACCGCAGAGCCTATCTCAAAAATCCATAAATCATCGCCCTGGATATCAACAAGTGCATTATCAATAAATTCTAGAATAAGTTCTCCCTCACAAACATTCTTTCCATTGCCTAGAGAGACATATCCAGTATCCTCCTCGCTATCATAATCAGGTGGTCCCAAAGCAGAGCTCGGATTGGCGTAACTGCCTTCCACACCTTCCGCATTTTTAAAGCTTACGATCCCATCAGCGAAGGATATATCGCCATTAGGAAAGTCTATTCCCCCATAATCTTCTGCAGAGCTATTGAAAGCTAATATAATACTTATTGCTAATATCAATCCCATCCGCCTTTTTCTCATCAGCATACCTCCAATTTATTTTGAAATGAATACCCCACAGCTTGCTGCGGTTGGGATGGTCACCAAACCGACTTAAGGATTGTTGCATCTGTGTGGATGATTGGGCTAAAAAAGACAATGTCGGATATAACTCGCAATTATGTTGGCACAAGGAACCCCTGAAGAGAGAGTGGGCTACAAGCAGATGAATTTGTTAGAATTTGACGAGTCGATGACCGACGCGAACATGCCCTGCCGCAAACGGCGGGGTGCGCTTTTTGAACCTCCAGCTGGCGGCGCAAGACACTGGCATTCATGGGGATGATCTTTTGACTGAGTATTTCGGCCCGTGGGGTTTAATGGCACGCGCCAAGGGTGACCAATTCTGGGGGTCTATGGAATAGACGAGTCTGCAAAAACAAGGTTCCTGGTCATTTCCTTTTTCAGCCAAAAAACGGAAATTTCGGAGCATCGGCGAAGACCTTGGGTAAAAGAGGAGCTTGCACGCACCCAATGGGGCGCTTGATATTTTTTATTTTGAAATGAATAGGCCAGGAAGACTACAGGCAGCTACTACACTCATCCGGATCTCGTCCAGTAGCTGATCAAGAGCGCTCTTGAGCCTGTCTTGAAGGATCATCTCGAAAAAGCCGGGCCAGTGGCGTTCCTGCCGAGGACACAATTCAGGAAGCAAAGAGGGATGTTCTTCGCTCCTGCATCTACGGAGTTGACTTAAACCCGATGGCAGTGGAGCTTGCCAAAGTTTCGCTCTGGATCAATGCGATGGTGAAAGAGCAGCCTTTGAGTTATCTCGACCATCACATCAAGTGCGGAAATTTTCTTGTCTGTGCGACTCCTGATCTTGTTGCAGGAGGCGTCCCAGACGGCGCTTTCAAGCCGGTAACGGGTGACGACAAAACTGTGGCCAAACACTTTCGGGCTTTGAACAAGATGCAGAGGAAGAACTTGGGCGCAACCCTGGACGGTTGGGGCAGCGAGAGGTCGAGCTACGCCGAGGAGTTCGCTCGCCTTTCGGCCATGGAGGAGGCGACTCCAGAGGACGTTTCCGAGAAGCGTGAACTTTACCAGAAGCTCCTTGAAGACGAGAATCTTCGGCGCGGGAAGCTGGAGGCTGACGCCTGGTGAGGTCATGCGCTTGGGCGCCGAGGGTGCATCCGAAGATGATAAACCTGGTCGGCATTTACTTGCTCGGACGTGCCGAGTTCGGCCGTGCCAAGTCTGTCTGGGAGCGGGCGCTAAAGATATTCCAGGATAAGCTGGGCGATGTAGAACGAAGAAATGGCGGCCTTAACCAGTGACAAATGGATTTAGCTCATTTCCACAACAAAAATATGTAGCAGGGCAGCGAAGCATTCATTAAATCATGTTAATGTACATAGAATTTTCGGGACGAGAAAAATCAAGCTTAGGCAGGAAATCTACTAATTCTTCAGCTTCTTTCAAGCCATCCTTTTTAGAGAATTGGTAAACTGGACACAAATGATCCCAAAGGGCAATCATTTTTTCTGGTTGTCTTGTTTTGCGGGTACCTTGTGCTACCCTAAACATTGCTGTAGCCAGAACAGGCAGAACGCTTTCCTTTTCATCAGAATCCTTTAGCCTGGCGAACTCGGCCAACAGGCTGTGCATCCTCTGGCCGCCTTCAGACCGATCCATCAGCCCCAGGCTGCCCAGCTTACGTAACGCCCTGTCCAGTTCATGACCCTGCACGTCCGTCCCCACTGCCTCGGTCAGAAGCTGTCGAGGTACGACTGTGTTGGGGGCACAGTATCCTCCCACCATGAACAACCTCTTCGCCAGCTCATCATCCTCGGTAAGCCGCTGCCAGCTTAAGGTGAAGGTGGCAGCCACGTTGGTGGAATGGCTGGTGGGGCTATGTTCTGCCCAGTCCTTTAGAGATGTGTGCTCCAGGGCCGACCCTGCCTCCTTTAGCTCAGCCAGGTAACCTTCAACAGACAGATCAGGCCTGTCCGCCAGATAACGACCGGCCAAGTCCAGAGCCAGCGGTAGGTCTCCTAACTGACCAGCCAGCTTGTCCAGCGGCTCGTCATCCACCCCTTCCAGTCCGGGAGCCAGCTTACGTAGCAGCTCGATACTCTGGCTACGGGTGAGCGCTTTCAGGCTCTTGACCTCCAGCCCCAGATCCACCGGCCAGTTCTCCCGCTGGGAAGTGATCAGTACCCTGGCCGGCCCAAGCTTGGGCAGCCAATCCTGTACTACCTTCAGATCTTCGACATTGTCGAGCACTATCAACCGATGACCGCCATTCTGCCAAGCACCCAAAGTGACCTGCACCTGGTCGGGGAGTTTGTCGGGCCAGTAAGGAAGGTTCATAGCCGCGCCGTTATCGGCAACTTGGGGCTGCATGTCCAGGTTGGCCTGGAGCCAATGAACACCCCAGACGAACTGGCCGTAACGGTAACAGAACTCGACCGCCAGCTGAGTCTTGCCAAGTCCACCCATACCAGTAACCACAACGCCTTGGCCCAGACCTCCATCACCCTCTTGGCCACACAACAATACCTGAGCGAGATCTAGAACGTCATCCTGGCGACCGGTGAAGATCGCGTTGGGAGAGAAAGGCAGCCTAGAGCCGAACGGCAAGGTGCCCCGCTCTGGCAGTTCCCCCTGTGGTGGTAACGCTGGTGGCCGGTAGACAGGCCCCAAAAGTTTCAGGACCTCTGGAGGAAGCACCAGACTGCTGGCGACTATGCTTCCAGAAACGTCGCCTCCGACGGCAACGCCGCCATTAGATGCTATGGTGATCCTGCCCGAGTTTCGGGCCTGCTGCAGCTCTTCAAAGTCTTCGGGACGCTTTTCGCCTGAAGCCAGGCGCTCAAGAGCTTCTTTCAGAGACTCGGGATCACGAGACATCTACTCCTCGACCTTCTTATCGTAGCTGTGGTAACCTGCAGTGATCGTTCCGTCTGAAACGTCGCCTCCGACGGCGATGCCGCCCCGGTCTGCGGTGGTTACTCGGGTCTCGCGCTTGCTCACTGAAACGATATTGCGGATTTCGTTGACGGTTTCGGGCGGCATACCCTCCAGAAGCTCCTTCAGACTTGAGGGCAGTGCATCCCGAGCGAGTTCATCGTCAGGGTTCTCGGCCACTTTTTTAAACGCCTTAGCGGCATCTGGCTTCTTTTCCACCTCCGGCCGGATCTTGGCCCAGATCTGGGTGGCCTTGTTCCAGGCCTCTTCGCCAAGCTTGTTTTTCGCTATTTCCGCAGCCTTCTGACCGGCACCAAACGCAACCTCCATCAGATAGGGCAACGCCGGCGCCAGCACTGACGCCACTTGTTTTACAAACACGGTTTCGATCACGACTTCACCGGTTAAAATAAATAGATCCAAAGCTATTACTTTTTTTGGTCAGATATGGTCATGAACAAGAACTTGTTGGGGGCCTGCCAAGACGGGATCCGGAGCCTGTACACTTGCCTTGCAACATTTGCGCTGATGCCATCTCTCGTAGGAGTTGAAAACTCATGAAACGGTCTGAGGAGACGGTAAACGATCCTCAAAAGAAGGCGACAGAGGCGAGCGTTGAGGTATCTGCTGACAGGGGGGGCCTGGCCATAGGAGGTGGCGTCTCGGGAGGCACCTTCCAGTCAGTTTGTGTGAAGATCGCGGACGGGAAGATTCCTCCTGAGCTCCAGGAGTGTTTGGGGCAGAAGAAGGGCATGAATATACCCTATCCCCCGAATGCCAATTTCACCGGCCGGGACACGATGCTCGCCAACCTTCAGGCCGCTCTTCAGTCGGGGAACAACGTGGCCTTGACCCACACCAAAGCCCTGACCGGCCTGGGAGGCATAGGCAAGATCCAGCTGGCCCTGGAGTATTCGTATCGATATCAAGATGACTACGATATCGTCTGGTGGCTTCGTTCGGAGCTACCATCTACGCTGCTCGACGATTACGCTCTCATGGCCGAGAGGCTGAAACTGCCCGGTTGGGATACCAGTGATCTGAACCTCATGGCGGTTTCGGCCAGGAGCTTTCTGGAGGCTCATTCTCGCTGGCTGCTGGTATTCGACAATGCCCGCAAACCCCAAGAGATCGAGCCCCACCTGCCTCGCAGCAGCAGAGGCCAGGTGATCATAACGTCTCGCAACCCCATCTGGGGAAACCTAGCCCGAGCTATGATGGTACACAAGTTCGAAAGATCGGAATCGGTTGAGTTCATACTCAAACGTACCGGCCAAGACGATAGAAAGGCGGCCGACGAGCTGGCGCCGGCGTTGGGCGACCTGCCTTTAGCACTGGAGCAAGCAGTTGCGTACATCGAGACTACGGCCAAGCCTCTGGACGAATATCTGAGGGCTTATCAAGAGCGAAGGCTGGAGGTGCTGGCTAAGGGCGTGCCCAGCGATTATTATCCCGAGACCGTGGCCACCCACCTGGGACATGTCGTTCGAGGCGGTTCAAGAGGAGTGTTCGGCAGGCAGCGAGCTGCTACGACTGTTTTCGTATCTAGCACCCGATGATATACCTCTAACGTACCTGGTCGAAAATCCAGACCATCTGCCTGACAGCGTGACTTCCGTGCTGCAGGACGAGGATGGACGCGACGAGTCTCTGGCTGCGCTCAGACGCTATTCGCTGATCGGCAGGGTTGGGGATAAAATCTCGGTCCACAGGCTGGTGCAGTTGGTGACCCGCGATAACCTGGCCCTGCAAGAGCGGAAGGAATGGGCTGGAGCGGCCGTCAAGCTCCTGAACGACGAGTTCCCCCAGGACCATCTCGATAACGTGCAGGTTTGGCCGGAGTCGTTCTGCTGCCTCATGCTCTCGCTGCCGCAGGATATGCTGAGGAGTTGGGTGTAGAGCCAGAAGCCACAGGACGGTTGCTGAACGAGAGCGATCTGTACCTACAGACGCGTGGTGAGTTTGTAGAGGCACGAGACGCGGTCGAGAGGGCGCTAACGATCGATGAAAAGGTCGACGGCAAAGACCATCCCCAAGTGGCCATTTATGCCAACAACCTTGGCACCGTTCTGCAAGACTTGGGTGACTTCGAGGGCGCCAAGAAATGCCACGCGCGTGCGCTAAAGATATTTCAGGATAAGCTGGGCGAGGGTCACCCTCACACGGCGGGGGCGCGGAACAACCTCGATACCGTTGAACGAAAGATGAAAGGCGAAGGGTGATGATTGTATCAGCGGGCCAGAGGCCACCTGTCATAAAAATCAAATTTTCTACACAAGTCACCATTTTTATCCCACCCTGTGCATCATACAAATCTGCGCCAGAATTTTAAAAAAGTCTTGTAGGGGCAAAACAAAAACCGCCATCAGAAGGAGTTACTCGATCCCAGCTCCTTTCTATAATTTCGCCAACGCGTCCCAAAATCTATCGTTTTTGGATAAAAGCTGCCCCGTTTCAGCAGTTTCCTAACCAAGATGCTAACTTGACTTTGTCACATTTCAGATTCAATCACCAAATCGATAACTTCCGAGCTCATGTTGCCACACAGATAACGAGTCATTTTCTTATTACGTTTCGATTTGCCTGTATGCATGCGGTGGTCACCACAGGTTTTAGGTTTGTTCGGTGGGTTGTAGCTGTCTAATCTGACAAAGTCAAGTTAAGATCAACGCTTTTTCGCCGATTCTTCTTCAGCACGTCTGTACAGCTCGGGATAATCTCTCATCAGCCCCTCTGCAATGTATTTTTTTGCCACATCACTAATAGAAAACATGGGCGTAGATAACTTCAGATACCACATTATGATAGCTATATCTGGGGCCCATACCGAGATACGTTGTTTTCTATTGAGAGCGAGATCTATAGCTTCATGTAAAACGTTTACGTTAACAAGCTCCACATTGTTTAATTGTTCTAATGTTACGTTATGAGGTTCTACAGACATATCCTCATCACTTTTAACTTCCACACTTTGAGACTCAACATTCTTAAACTCAGCTTGCGACTCTTTTACAGTTTCGTCCTTAGGGTCTCTGCGTTTGATGCCTTCGAGGATATGGCCAGCTCCTGACCCCATTTTACTACTCATGCAAAACCTCCTCGGCCAGTCTATTGTATGCTTGCGCTCCTATTGACTCCGGGTCTACTGCATAAATGGGCTTGCCGTAACTGGGTGCTACCGCCAACCGAATATTTGTTGGTATAACAGTCTTGAATACTGCTTCTCCAAAAAGATCTCTGAGTTTGCGCTCCACTTCTTTGCTGAGGTTTGTACGGGCATCATACTTGGTCAATAAGTATCTTCTGATGATGGCATGGCCAAGATCGTTCTCTATCGCATCCAGCAACTCAGTTATAACCACCAAACCCTCAAGGGCGTAAAATGTTGAGTCAATAGGGATCATGATGGTGTTTGAAGCCATCAAGGCGTTGAGTGTCAGATTATAGAGGTTGGGTGGTGTATCGATAATCACGTAGTCATAGTCTCTGAGTCCAACCATCTTAGATTTGAGCACCAACTCTCTCTCCTCTTGACTGAAAAGCTCAAATTCTGCCCTTCCAAGTAGGTTATTGGTTGGAGTAATATCTAGCCCCTCTGTTTCGGTTGGCTTAATCACATCAGATAAGCTTGCCCGGCCTGAGAGAACTTCGTACATGGTCTTCTCCAGGCTTCGTTTATCAATTCCAAAGTGGGTGGTAAGCGATCCCTGGGGGTCTAAGTCGATTAGCAGAACCTTCTTTCTGGCTAGAGCCAAATAAGCCGAGAGGTTCACAGCCGTCGTGCTCTTACCCGAACCCCCTTTCTGATTCGAGATAGATACAACCTTCATGAAAGCCATTATGAGCTGCATAACTTAAACGTTTTTCTTTATTAAGCTATTATGTTAAGCATTTATTCATTTATCATTGCTTAACGTATAAGTTATGCATTTATTCAGTTATGGACTTAGCATAGCGGAATAAATCCAGATAACGAATCTGTACTGAGCAGGTGGATCGCAGCCAGAAAGAACCGTTCGGGATCGGAAGGCACCGCGCTATTCATCAATAAGTCTGATGGCAGGATCGCAAAACGAGGTGTGGAGAACATGACCAAAAAACACGCCGCGAGGGTGGGGTTATACGATGGCAATTCGAGCAAGCTGGAGGACAAGTTCACACCTCACTGTTGTTGCCATTGGTTTGTCACCCACTTTATCAGGAGAGGCATGCCCCGAGACTTCGTGAAGGAGCTGCGAGGTGATGTGCGGGGAGAAGCTATTGATATCTATAATTATATCAACAGGAAGGAGATGAAAGAAAACTACCTGGCACATATACCGCAGCTAGGGATATAGTCAATCATAGACATTCACGGCCCCGCCCAGAAAGGAGATCGTGGCGGAAGTTGGCGAAGGAGGTGAAGGTATCGCCGGGGCCGATTGAGTCCATCTTAGATTGGAGGCTCAGCCCGTCGCCTCCTCAGTAGCCAAAAACGTCACCTTCCGGGGCGAAGCCCTCTTGTGGACGAAGACGAAGCAAATGTGTAGAATGAGGATCTCCGCTGGGAGGTGGACATGTTCACCCTTCTGATCCCCGGAGCGATGAAGCTCCTGCTCTTGGAGATATCCATCGCCTTTGGCGTGCGCGGGGATGACGAGAATCGAGGTGATGATGAGGGGCGGAGCTATCTCCAGAGGCCAGGGTCTACCTGGTGGGAGTAAGAGCCGGTGACCTCTGTCACCTGACGCTGGAGGCGAGAGATCTCCAATGAGGGTGGCTTCGAGGAGGGGATGGAAGGACGGCTCAATTAATCAAAAACTGGTGTCCTCCTGGTTCTCAACTCCAAAATGATACACGAATTTCCATGAAGCCTTGGGTCGGGGCTGCCCTGGTCAACGACTCCGCCCTCGTCAAGGACGCCACCCGGCCTGAAGAAAGGATCGTCGTGGGGAGGGCAACGGATCTGTCCCGCCCGAGTTTCGAGGGACTAGTGTCTCTTAAATTTAATTATTATACATAATGTTTGGAGAGCTTTTTATCAGCATCATCTTTGGTAAATTTCCAATTGATTGTCTTTATTTGTGACTTTCTT
>Ga0222701_1000341_pt1 | contig 18394 bp, 17 predicted proteins | sample AntAcemetage1502_FD_179825 | JGI IMG/M metagenome (GOLD analysis project Ga0222701, IMG submission 179825) | Saline water microbial communities from Ace Lake, Antarctica - #1502 | ecosystem: Environmental > Aquatic > Non-marine Saline and Alkaline > Saline | place: Antarctica: Ace Lake... | reverse complement strand
CGTCTCCGCGACCGAGGGAAGGTTAGCCGACGGGCTCATCATCCTGGCGGTAGCAATTGCCGCCAGGACCCCAATCACCAGAATCACCACCACCAGTTCCAGCATGGTGTAGCCATTTCGGGTTGGTAAAATCATATTTTTCACAAGTAAGATCTATCTCCCCATATTGAGCATGTTCCACATCGGCAGGAAGACACCCAGAGCCAGGCCAAGTACAAAGACGGCCATGACCAGGGTCAGGATCTGCTCCATGGCCTTTGCCAGACCGGAGATAGCATAGCGAATCTCAAGATCATAATGGGATACCAATTCGTCAAGCATCCGGGATAAATTGCCGGAGCGTTCTCCCACTGAGATCATATTGACCACCAGAGATGGAAATATGGAGATCTTGGATAAGGTCGCCCCGATCGCTTTTCCATCCCGGACTTCCCGCTTGGCCCGGTCAAGTTCCCGGGCGATATAGGTGTTATCCAGCGTCAGGCTGGCCATCTCCAGTGTCTCCAGGATGGGGAGACCGGACTCAACCGTAGCCCCGAAGACAAAGCAGAATCTGGAGATCATCGATTTGGTGAGGAGCGGCCCCACGATCGGGATCTTCAATTTAGATTGATCCCAGAGGATCCGACCCTTATTGGTCCGTACCATTACAATCGCCAGGATGCAGATAATAATTGCTCCCCCCAGCAGAAACGGCCAGTAACTCTGGAATATACTGTTGGCTCCCAGCATAATCCGGGTGGGAAGTGGGAGTTCCATCTTGATAGATTGAAAGATCTGGGCGAACTTGGGGACAACAAAGGACATGACAATAACTAGCGCCCCGATCATGGCCATGATTAGCATCTTGGGGTACATGAGAGCGGATTTGATCGCCTTGCGGTCTTCCAGTTCATGGGTCAGAAGATTCCCCAGACGTTCCAGGACCTGATCAAGAACACCTCCCTGTTCTCCGGCATAGATAAAATTAACATAGATTGAGGAGAAGAAAGCCGGGTGCTTACTCATAGCCTGAGAGAGACTGTTGCCACCGATGATATCTTCTCTCACCCGGCCCACCACTTTCTTGAAAGGTGGGGTATCAATCTGCTGAAAAAGTATATCGAGAGTGGTCAGGATAGGAAGACCTGCCTTGCTGAGTGTCGACAGCTGGCGGGTGAACATGATCAATTCTTCGATTTTGATCTTATGAAAATTGAAAATGCTTTTAGTGCTTCCCCCTCTATCGCCCTCATTAATCGAGACAGGATAGAGACCTTTCTCCCGGAGCGTCTGGATAGCTTTATCTTTACTGGACGCATCCAGAACTCCGGTCACGAGTTTTCCCGACTCATCCCGCGCTTTGTATTGGTATGGTAGCATAAAGAAGTGCCTAAAGTATGAAAAGAGTTATAAGTGCCTAAAGTATTAAAAGAGTTATAAGTGCCTAAAGTGCGCTAAAGTGCCTAAAGTTGTGGCTTTCGCCTGGCGTTTCCAGATTCGGGGCCTGAAGTATTAAAAGAGTTATAAGTGCCTAAAGTGCGCTAAAGTGCCTTCCTCCTTCGCTAAAGCTATGGCGGATAGGAAAAGTTGTCGCTTTTGCCTGGCGCCCCGGGGAAAAACCAGTAAAACCAGGCTAAGCAACAACTTTCAACTTTAGGCACTTAAGGCACTTTAGGCACTTCTTTCAAACGCACTTTAGGCACTTCTTTACATCTGACTGTAGGTCTTTAACTCGACCACCCGGTTGACCTCTTCCAGGGTGGTTGTCCCTTCAACCACCTTCCCCAGGCCGTCTTCCAAAAGAGGCACCATCCCTTTCTCCCGGGCGGCCTGGATCAACCGGGAGGTGGGGGCATTACCGGTCACCATCTCCCGGATCTCATCATCAATATCCATCAGTTCCACGATGGTGGTTCTTCCCCGGTAACCGGTCTGATTACATTGATCACACCCCGTCCCGTGATAGGCGACCGCCCGATCATCCGGGTGTCCCTCTTCGCTCAGGATGGTCCTGAGAATATTGGTATCCCGTGGATACGGTTCTTTACAGACCGGACAGATTACCCGGACCAGCCGCTGGGCCATTATGCCGATCACAGATGAGGCTACCAGAAAGGGCTGCACCCCCATCTCCACCAACCGGGTTATCCCGGCCGGTGCGTTATTGGTGTGGAGAGTTCCGAGGACCAGGTGGCCGGTCAAGGCTGCCTGGACCGCGATCTCCGCCGTCTCCAGATCCCGAATCTCGCCGATCATGATAATATCCGGGTCCTGGCGAACGATTGAACGAAGCGCGGTAGCAAATGTCAGGCCGGCCCGCTGGTTGACCTGTACCTGATGGATCCCGGCCAACTTATATTCCGCCGGATCTTCCACTGTGATAATATTTGACTTCTCGGAGTCCATCCGGCTGAGGATAGAGTAGAGAGTAGTGGTCTTGCCCGATCCGGTTGGACCGGTGACAAGGATAATGCCATGAGGCCGGCTGATCAGTCTCTCGATCTTTTTTAAGAGGTGATCGGGAAATCCCAGTTCACCCAGATCCATCGTCAAGCTGCTGGCATTGAGGATTCGCATGACCACGTTCTCTCCATGGATAGTGGGGAGAACCGAGACCCGCACGTCAATCTCCTCCCCGGGGAGGTTGGAGTGGAACTCCCCATCCTGCGGCCGCATTGAGATCGCGATATCCAGATTACTCATTACTTTAATATGGGAGACCAGAGGGAAGAGGATCTTCTTCGGTAATCGTAGATTGGGATGAAGCACCCCGTCGATCCGGAATTTAATCTGGACGGAATCCTTCTCCGGATTGATGTGAATATCGCTGGCCCGGTCCCGAACCGCTTTCTTGATCAGGGTACTGAGCAGGTCGGCAATCGGAGCGGATATCTCCGCTTCATCCGCCTCCCCAAGTCGATCCAGGAGTGGAGATGAGAAGTCAAACTCATCTTCCAGGACTTCGATCATCTTCTCCGGTTCTTCAAGGCTGCCGTAGGTCCGGTCAATGCTCTTACTCAACAGAGACCGGTCGGAGAAAGCTTTCCCGACTTCCAGACCGGTAATTTCTTTCACCCGGTCCATAGCCGTGATGTCCAGAGGATCGGCAATAGCCACCATCAGAAAATTGCCAATCCGAAAGAGGGGCAAAACCTGCAGCTTTATCGCTTCATTCTCGGCAATTAGAGAGACTGCATCAGGATCGGGGGTAAGATACACAAGATCAACATAGGGGATACCGAAATGTTCGGAGACCAGAGTATAGATATCGGGAAAACTCGTAAACCGCAGGTTGAAGAGGGACTGACTGACGGAGATATCCCGCTCCCGGCTCAAATGTTCTGCCTGCTCATACTGGCCCTCGGAGACGATCTCCCACGCCACCAGTTGCCCCAAAATATTCTGCAGATCTACTTTTTTCTCTTTTTCATCCCGCATAAATTAGCTCACTTCGTTAGCTACTTTATTTTTGAACAACGACCATCACTATTTTGTTGAGGCAATACCGGAAAAACTACTAATAGTCCCATTTATATCTCCAGGAATCTTATTTTCGTTACGACGCTCCGCGTCGTAACGATAGCTGCCGCGATGCGTTCCCGCGCAGAGCGCGGGAACGAGGATTACTGATCCAAGCACTTATTTATGACTCTGGCGATCTCCTGGAAATCGGCGTTCTTGAGAATGAAATCATTTACCCCCAGCTCCAGACCCAGCATCCTATCCTCCTCACCAGCTTTGGAAGTGAGCATGATTATGGGGAGAGTCGTAAATCGTTCATCCATACGGAGGAGTTTGCAGACTTTATAGCCATCCAGGCGGGGCATCATAACGTCCAGAAGAATAATATCAGGGGGGGTTGTTCTCACGACGTTGAGGGCCTTAATCCCATCCACTGCCGTCGTCACTTCATACCCGGAATCTTCCAGTTGCTTCTGGAGAAGCTTAAGGCTAAAGTTATTATCATCTACCAGAAGTACCTTCATGGTAATAAAGAAGTGCCTAAAATTTGAAGTGCCTAAAGTTATTCGCTTTCACCTGGCTTGCCGGGTATCAGAATCCCATTTAGTACAAATGCTTAAAATTAGAAACTGCTCGTAGTCACCATGGAAAAATTCCGAATCAATTCGACATAGAATCAATTTTAAAACCAAGTGGACCATTCTATCACATTAGATGTTACCCTGGCAATAAATATTTGATACATCATGATACGCCTTGATAGATGCCATGTGGGGCTGGTTTAAGGATAGTAATCGGTGAGCGGTAATCAGTAATCATTTATCAGTAACTACTGATTACCATCTTTTAATCCCGACGGCAACGATCCTACCATAAAATGTACCAAGGCGATCTGTGTGAATCTGTGTAGATCTGTGTTACTTCAGGCTCGCACTACCCGCGCTTTTACCCGACCGAGAGAGGCCATGGCGTTACGGGTATCTACAATCAAGGAAGCGTTCTCACCGACCAGACTATAATTAACTGCGGTATGCTCGGTGGCGATCAAGACCGCATCCGCCTTCCGGATCCGGGAAGGAGTAAGAGAGACGGATTTCAGGTGATAACGATACTTCCGGGTCCTGGGTAAAGCAGGGACATAGGGATCGTGGTACTCCACCTCCGCTCCCCGCTCCTGGAGGAGCTCGATCAAGCGGAGGGCCGGAGATTCACGCATATCATCCACATCCTTCTTATAGGCAACCCCCAGAAGAAGAATCCGGCTGCCTTTCAAGCTCTTCTCTTCATCGTTCAGGGCACTGGCCAACCGATCAACCACCCGCTCCGGCATCGCGGTATTGATCTCACCGGCCAGCTGGATAAACCTGGTCGGAGTATCAAACTCGCGGGCCCGCCAGGTGAGATAAAAAGGATCGATCGGGATACAGTGACCGCCCAGTCCCGGACCTGGATAGAAGGGAGTATAGCCAAACGGCTTGGACGAGGCGGCGTTAATCACCTCCCAGATATCGACCCCCATCTTCTCGAAGACGACCTTGAGTTCATTTACCAGCGCGATGTTGATTGATCGATAAATATTTTCCAGGAGCTTCGTCGCTTCGGCGGCGTCAGGACTGGAGACAGGTATTGTCTCCGGAACAATTGCGTCATAGAGCGCCCTGGCAACTGTAAGTGAGGCCGGATTTATCCCCCCCACTACTTTGGGTATGGAACTGGTGGAGTAGGTGGGGTTTCCCGGATCTTCCCGCTCCGGAGAAAAGGCCAGGAAAAAATCCTTCCCCGCCTTCAATCCCTTCGCTTCGAGCGGCGGCCGTACGATCTCCCGGGTAGTCCCGGGATAAGTGGTGGACTCAAGAACAATCAACTGGCCGGCGCGCAGGTAGCGGGCAATCACAGTCACGGTAGCCTCAATATAGGTCATATCGGGTTCCTGGTGGCTGGTAAGCGGGGTGGGAACACAGATCACAACGCAATCAGCTTTACGGAGGATACTGAAATCCGCGGTGGCGGAACACTTCTCTCTCCCGGAGATCTCCTGAACCGCTGCCGGTGGTATATGTTTGATATAGCTTCGACCGGCATTGACCGCCCGGATTTTTTTCTCATCGAGATCAAACCCGGTCACCGAGAAACCAGCCCTGGCGAACTCGATCGCCAGGGGCAACCCGACATAACCCAGACCGATCACGCCGACAACAGCCGTTCTGTTCTCGATTTTATTTAATAGTTTCTGCGCTGTCTTGTTTTTCATTCTAAGAATATGGGTGACGGCATATTGTAAGCGGTAAACAGTAAGCGGTTGTCACATCCTGATTTTAAGTTGTCACTTTTTCTGGTTGCACCACCCCAACCTCGGCCCCTTTTGCAGTCCACGAATTTTACCCCGCGATGACCGAAGGTCATCACCGCAAAGTCCCGATAGACATCGGGACCGCGGGACTGTTGGTTTTGCGTGGTACACGAATTGCCACGAATTGCTTCCCTCGCCTCGCCCCCTTTTAAGAACTACTAATTTCGCGAATTACGCGAAGTTCGACGTTCGGCGTTCGACGTTCGATGTTCATCTTTTCTCACCCGACCGCTTACTGCTCACCGCTCACTGCTTACCGCCCTACCCTATTTCGGCGGCTGGGGCGGGGGATACTGCCCTGTGGGCGCGGGCAACTGCGGTTTGAATCCTTCTCCATACTCGATCAAGGCACCGGCCCGAAGAGTCTGAATATATTCACCGATAACCTTCTGCTGCTTCTGATTGGTGAGAAATAATGCCACTTGCTCCTTAACCTCTTCCAGTGGGACCACCCCGGCATCCTTACGACCGGTAACCTTGATCAGATGATAACCGAACTTGGTCTCCACGATATCACTGACCTCATCGGTTCCCAGCGCGAAGGCTACTTCTTCAAAGGCCGGGAGCATCATTCCCCGTCCAAAATATCCCAGGTCCCCGCCCTTGGCGGCGCTTCCCACATCATCGGAGTTGTCGGTCGCCAGTTCGGAGAAATCAGCTCCTTCATCGATCTGTTTCTTGATCTCCGCCAGCTTCTCACGCTTCTCCGCCTTCTGCTCTTCAGTATCTTCCGGTCCGAACTTGATCAGGATGTGACCGGCCTCGACCTGTTCCGGCTGCTCAAACTGCTCGGAGTTCTCGGCATAGAATGTCTCTACATCCTGGTCGGTTACTTCATCCCCCTCGGGGGTCTGCTTATCAATCAACAGCCGAATCTTCAGATTACGGCTGAGATCCCGGCGGAGATCGGCATCGGTGACTCCGGCCTGGGCTAACTGTGTATCGAACTGCTCACGGGTGGGGAATTGAGCAACTATCTTCTCGAGCTCGGCATCAATCTCATCGCTACTCGGGGATACTCCTTCCTTATCCGCCTCTTCCTGGAGTAACTCCTGATTAACCAGAGCTGCTACCGCCTGCTGCCGCAGCATTGGCTTGAGTTTGCTCAATTGATCGGGTGGGACCTGCTGGGCGTATTGCTGCATCATCGCGTTAATCTGCTGATTCAGCATCGCCACGGTAATCTCTTTACCGTTCACTTTCGCCACCATTGTATCCGGTGCGATTGACGCAACCCCAACGGAAGGGGCAGTGGATTCTTTCTCTTCATCTCCACAACCGGTAACCAGCCATCCAGCGGCCACGAACAACATCAGGCATATCATACCTTTCTTCATCATAGTCTCCTTTTTTGTTTGTGAATAACCTGAATTATCCCAAGGAACTTACAGCTTCACGAGACAATCCGGGTTATTAATTTTTCTCCAACAGACTTTATTATATTCAATAAAGAGAAGGTTTCTTACCATGCCTCTTTACTATCCGTCAAATATAAAATTTTTACTTCAAAAAAAATTCATCCGCAGGAATATTTATATTTACATTGATAGACATTCAAAATAGACTGATTGTTCAATATTATTTATATATAAATGAGATTGTTATAGTTTTTGTCGGTATTAACTCAATTAAAATGCCGGTCTTTTTTTAAAACTAAATTAGCGACCGAAGGAAGCTAATTTAAGGAGGTCATAGATGATTATTTCAAAAGCAGTACTATGGGCAATCCTGGTCGGGTTCTTTGTCTTCACCGCGGCCACGATCTACCTGGTTAATGAGAATGTGAGGGTAGCCGGAAGAACCCCGGTTGGCGGAGAGGTTGAAGTAATGGATGCTTGGTAGGAAGAAGTTATAAGTGCCTAAAGTGCGTTTGAAAGAAGTGCCTAAAGTGCCTTAAGCGCCTAAAGTTGAAAGTTGTTGCTTAGCCTGGTTTTACTGGTTTTTCTCCGGACGCCAGGCGAAAGCGACAACTTTAGGCACTTTAGCGCACTTTAGGCACTTATAACTTCTTTCAAACGCACTTACAACTCTTTTAAAAAGGAATATCCAATGAAAAAGATTATATTTCTTATTGCTATTCTCTCTATCATGGGAAGTTCGGTCAACGCGAAGACTATTAATATTGAGTATATCCTCGATGCATCCGGGTCAATGCTGGAGACTATTCAGGATGTTCGAAAGATCGATATCGCCAAGGAGACTCTCTCCGGATTGGTCGAGCAGCTCCCGGCGGGATCATCGGAGATTGATCTCAACGTGGGGCTCCGGGTCTACGGGCATAGCACCGTCACCGGAGAGAGTCCCGAAGAGCGCTGCAGGGATACCGAGCTGGAGATGCCGATCAGCGGGGTCGATTCCGCCGGGATCAAAAAAAAGATAGCCGAAATTCATGCCCGGGGATGGACCCCGATCGCCTATTCACTGGAACAGGCCGCTGGTGATTTTCTGGTCGGTGGTGATAATGATAATATCATCATCCTGATCAGTGACGGGAAAGAGACCTGCGGAGGGGATCCCTGCGCCGTGGCGGAGAAGATCCATCAGGCCGGGATTAAGGTCAAGATTAATGTAGTTGGATTCGACATCAAGCCGGAAGAGAAGGCCCAGTTGGAATGCATCGCTAATGTAGCGGGAGGGAAATATTACAGCGCTGATTCGGCCGGCCAGCTTAACCAGGTTCTGACCGAGGTCCAGAATAATGTTATCAAAAAAGAAACAACCTCAGTCCGGATCAAGATTGGAGGACCGGGGACCCTGAAGTTTGAAGTGGCTGATTGGGTCCCCGGGGCGCCTTACCTGGTCCAGATTATGTCGGGAGATAACAAAAAAGAGATCGCCCGGGCGGAAAATAATCTGGATCCGCTGATGATTCCAGCCGGCACTTACCGGCTTTTCTGGCATCAGTGGCGGTTCGATTCTTTACCAATCGATATGGGAGAATTCACTGTCGCGTCAAGAGAGACCGTAACATTTCCGGTCAACTCCGGTATTAACCTGGTTCCGGGAAAATGGTTAAAAACCCCACCTTATCGCTGGTACCTGAAGAACCCCGGAACCGGGGAAATTGTTATGGATGTAAACAATACCCTGGATCCGGTCCCGGTTATGCCCGGAGTTTATGATCTCCACTACCAACAGTGGCGATTCGATAGCAATGAGGCCCTCATGGCCTCCGGAGTAGAGATAAAACCGGGAGAGATAACTGAAGTAGAATTAAACACCGGAGTAACTCTGATACCGTCTTCACCCGAAATGGAGCCGCCTTACCGCTGGGTTCTGACTGATCCGGAAACCGGGAATGAAGTAATAACCGTTAATAAGAGCTGGGGACCGATCCCGGTTCCACCCGGAAACTACGGACTCAATTTTCAGCAAACCAGATTCAAGCATTCCCCAATCCAACTGGTCCCCAGTTTCCCAGTAAAAGAAGGTCAACTAGTGGAGCTGGAACTTTAAGAGACTGAATGGGGGATGGGGACATAACTGAATATCCAATGACCGATATCCAATATCCAGATCGGCGTCGAGATTGAACTTGGAAGTTGGCCATTGAAAATTAGTTATGGGGCCGAGGTGGGGGGATCAATTAGTGCGAATTTGTGTAAATTAGTGGACTGTAAAGAGGCCGAGGTAGGGGAAGAGATTCGTAGTTTAAAATATCCCCAGGAACCGTTTCCTCTTTTCCTTATCCAGCTTTCCCCGGCAGCGGGCAAGCTGAGCGCTGTAGAGGAGTGCTCTCTCTTTTACCTTCCGAGCCACCTGCATAAGCCAGCCCTTCGCCCGATAGGTCCGTCCGATGAAACCGTTCTGCCCTTCATGGTAGGCCAGGTATAGGTTGTAAGGGTCTCTCCGGGAGATGGAACACTTCCGGTGGCTCCGATCACAGTACCAGCCGATGAAGTCCATCACGTCCCCGAAATTATCCCGGTCGGCACCCCGGTTCCCGGTGTTTCTGATATAGACATCCCAGGTCTCCTCCAGCACCTGTCCGTAACCATAGGAGGTTGAGGGACGGGTCCAGGGGATAAATCCCAGCAACTTCGTACGGGGAGGGCGGGCGTCGGACTTAAACCGTGACTCCTGATAAACAATAGCCATCATGACCGGGATCGGGATCTTCCACTTCCGGTATGAGTCTTTTGCTTCCTGGTACCAGTCCGGTTTCTCCTCAAAGATCGAGCAGATATCATCAAGATTTTTCGGCGGAGCGGTGGCACAGCCGGAAAGCATAACCACCACCACGATACAGAGAATAATCTTCATATCCTTGAAAACTTAATCATCTTACCTGGAACAACGAGGTGATTCACCACAAAGATCACGAAAAACACGAAGAAAAACAAAAATAAGCTATATTATTCTGATTTTCTCAAATCCCTTCGTGAACGCAGTCTACCCCGAAAAATTCGGGGTGTTCTTCGTGGTAAAAAAGGCTTTTCGAATATGCTATAAGATCGGGAGGTATTTCTCCAGTTCGTAGCGGGAGACGTGGATCCGGTAATTGTCCCATTCAATCTCCTTGTTCCGAACAAACTGTTCGAACATGTGATCTCCCAAGGTCTCCTTCACCAGTTCGCTCTGGCTCACCGCGCGGATGGCGGCGTATAGATTTCCGGGCAGCTCGGTGATCCCCCGCCGCGCTTTCTCCTCCGGAGTCATCTGGAAGATATTCTCCTCGATGGGATCGGGAAGATCGTAATTCCCCTCTATCCCCGCCAGGCCGGCGGAGAGCAGAACCGCGAAAGCCAGATAAGGGTTGCAAGCCGGGTCCGGAGCTCGAAACTCAAACCTGGTCGCCATCTCCTTGCCAGGCTGATAAAGAGGAACCCTGATCATAGTCGAACGGTTACGCCGGGCCCAGGAGTTATAGACCGGTGCTTCGTATCCGGGAACCAGTCTCTTGTAGGAATTAACCCACTGGTCCGTTACCGCGATAATCTCGGAGGCGTGTTTCATGATTCCGGCGATAAAGCGTTTCGCTACATCCGAGAGATTAAATTCGTCCTCCGGATCGAAGAAGGCGTTCTTCCCCTCCCGTAGCAGAGACTGATGGACGTGCATCCCGCTGCCGTTCTCGGTCAGGATAGGCTTGGGCATAAAAGTCGCGTAAACACCATTGCGGAGTGCAACCTCTTTTATGACAAAACGCAGGGTCATTACATCGTCAGCCATAGCCATGGCCTCCCGGTGCCGGAGGTCAACCTCGTGCTGACTGGGGGCGACTTCGTGATGGGTACACTCCACCTGCATCCCCATCGCCTCCAACGCCTGGGCAGTCTCCCTCCTAAGGTCCGTCCCCAGATCCGGAGGCATCAAATCGAAATACCCGCTCTTATCCAGCGGCTCCGGCCATTGAGCATCTTTAAAGTAGAAAAATTCCATCTCGGGGCCAACATTGAAGGTATATCCCATATTGGCGGCTTTCGCGAGCGCCCGCTTGAGGACATAGCGGGGATCGCCGGGATATGGGTTGCCGTAGGGATCTTGCACGTCACAGATCAGCCGGGCGACCTGACCTTCGGGCGATGTCCAGGGGAAGATCTGAAAGGTAGCGGGATCCGGCATTGCCATCACGTCACTCTCCTCAATCCGGGCGAATCCTTCAATCGAAGATCCGTCAAAACCTATCCCATCTTCCAGCGCTCCCGCCAGTTCCGAGTCAGAGATCTCCATACTCTTCAATCGCCCCAGAATATCGGTAAACCAGAGCTGGATGTGACGAATATTCTTCTCTTTTACCGCATCCAGTATCTTCTTCTTTTCTTCATCCATTTTTCTCTCCTTGTCAGCCACAAAAGCAATAAGATTATTTTAGTGCTCCGTGTTAATTATTAGCAATTTATAATACCAATTAGACCATAAACCGCTAAATGATTCATCAATAAAAAAATTCCTGCCCGCTCAGGAGGAAGTTTTAACTTCTTAAATTTCCACAAAGTAAAAACTCAAGAATTGATGATCTGCCCGGCCTCTTCCATACCGGCATCCCTGGTATAGGGTATCCCGGAGATTTTTGCCGCCTCTTCGGTCAGGCTGACCAGGTCATTCCGGCTCAGAGTGTCAAGACGAAAGTTTACGGCTCCGGCCATGGCCAGGTCCAGAACCCATTCCCTCCAAGCCCCTTGAAATAGCGTCACCAAATTTCTTATTTGACAGAACACGCTTGAAGTGTTTTGTTAAATAAGGAATAGGGAGAGGATTTTGAATTGGTATAATTATCCACTTGCTCATAGGATTTATGATTTGATAGTATGCTTGTTTAATCAGCCATTTAATCCGGAGGAAAAAAGATGAAGAAGTTGACCTGGTTAGTCATAGTAAGCGGCGCGGTTTTATTTACTTTAGCAATACCGACGGCGGAAGCGATCGAGATTGAGGGGCATTACCTGAATGCCTTCAACTTCCAGGATGATCTGGAGAACACCTCGGGCTGGGGAGGGACACTGATATTCCCTTTAGTAGCCGGTGTCAAGATAGACCTGGGCGGTGACTGGCTCCGTCCCAAGATCAAGGACTCCGGCGGGGCAAAGATGACCATGATCCCGGTCACCGCAATTCTGAGGGTCGGAATGGATCTGGAACTGGTATACATCTATGGAGGGGCCGGCATCGGTTACAGCTTTAATGACTCAGAAACACCGGATACCATGAAAGCCGCGGGCCTCAAGGCGGATTTGGAAGACGAGATATTCTACTGCGGACTGGCCGGCATTGAAGTGGGGTTGGTCGATACCCTGGCCATCCGGGGAGAGTTCCGTTACAACTGGATGCGTCCCGATTTTAAAGTAACCGGAACCGGGGTCTCAGAGAAAGAGGAAGTCAAAGCCAACCACATGCAACTACGGTTGGGGCTGGCGGTAGGATTTTAAATTTTCTAATTTTATCAGAAAATTTAATTGACCAGATTGATTAACTTCCCATCCATGAAGGTAAGTATTACTATTCCTTCCGTAAACCTTCCGATCGGGGTATAGTAAGACCATATCTCCTGGCTCTGCTTCTTATTCTCGGTAAGAGAGAGTGTCTCCCGCTCCGGGTCGCCCCAGGCGGCCTTGACATCTTCCCGGTTCATCCCCTTGGCAATCTCTCCTTTTAAGATGGACGCGGAGATATCGGACGATAGATCGGGATACTCATCCACATAATCCTGCCGCCGTCCCTGTGGGGTAACACAAGCCTGTAACAATAATAATGGAACAATTATACCGATCAGCCAGTATTTTTTCATCTTCAAACTCCTTATCCGGATTTTTTATAATTTTCCATGAACAATCCTGATCATTAATTATAGCTCGATATCATAGATATACTAATAACCGAATATATCCCTTTATGCGAAACCGATCAACAATAATTGACAAACCATAATTATACCGGATCATAAGAATTAATATTCATCGTGGCTCTGAATACGAAAGGAAAGCGCCTCCCCTCACTGGCGGGTCGATTCCAGGGGAAACATTATCCTCTGATCGATCTGGGGATTGCCGGAGAACACCTGATCCTGCAGGCTACGGAGCTGGGGTTGGGAACCTGCTGGGTGGGCTGGTTCAACGCCCGAGGCATCAGCGAATTATTAGGATTATCCCGGCACGAGATACCGATCGCCCTTATCCCGATCGGATATCCGGATGATACCCGGGGGAGATCCGCTTCGAGGAAGTCTTTGGAAGAAATCTCTTCTAGAACATAGCGCTCACTTCTCTCGGGCAACTTATTTAACCGCGGATTATTGTCCCGGTAATATCAATTAAGACAACCGGGATCCCGAAGGATTTCGGGACCCAATACTTAATGTTAGACAAATCGGGATCCCGAAGTATTTCAGGGATATTCCTAAGGCATTCTGATACTACAAGTCCTTAAGCAGAAGGGGAAGGATGATACTTCTGCTACTCCTCATCCTGCAATTCATCCAATTTCGGCTCGCTCTCGTCCGACTTTTGCTTGGGAAATAAAGCGAAGAGAAGAACCAGGAGAATCAATCCGCCGACAGCATCGGAGATCCACCAGGTCTTGTAGATTTCCAGATGTATACCTTGCCAGGCCGCCGCCGCGATCCAGAGGACGGATCCGATCATGACCACCCTGATAAAAGGCCGCATCCGCAATGGATTAATCGCGGAATAGAGAAACAGCAGACCCATGCCAATAGCAAAGATAGCGTAGCCGCTGAAGACATACTTGATGATATTCTTTACATCCTGGTCTGCCTGGGTTCCTGATCTTATGAACAACCGCACCGGCCCTTCGGGAATAAGGTTATCGATAACGAATGCATCCACTTCAGCCATCTCCGGGCAGGAATGCAAGACCAGCACACCGGCGGCCGCTAGACAGATAAATCCTAAGATTATCGCCAGTAATCTAAATCCAATCATAATGTCCTCCCTTTTAAAATTTTACCTTCGTAAAATTTCAGTTCACTGTTTTTCCTTCTTCCATTACGGTCAGACGGACTGTAATGTAATCAGATGGGCCGATTTCCGGGCACTCCACTTTGCCCAGTGATTTCAGTTTTTTCACAAACAATGGATAGGTCCTGGAATCGAAGACCAAGGTCTTCTCATTCGACCCCATATTTTCAAAACCCTTGATCGGGTGGTTGATAACCTGGCCCGATGAATCTTGGGCCATCTGCACTGCCTTATTCAAGCCGGTCGGAAGATTATCCACATAGAGCTTAATATGCTGATCCCGGAAAGCTTTATAACCGGCCGGGAGCGGTTCCGCCGGGCGGCCGGAGAGGCTGTCATCCTCCGGGGCCAAATCTTTTTTAGCGCTCTCCGGTTCTTCGAGAATCAGCACTGATCCGCTTTTAGCCTGCCGGAGATGGATATCAGCGACATTTTTTTCTCCGACCGATTTAGATTCGGGTGGTGCCGAACTTAAACCATCTTCTTGCTTACATCCCCCACCCCCTAAAAAAATAACCAGAGCGGGAATTCCCCAGAGTACCAAAGTCCTTACCCTCTTAAAATCCATATTCTTTCCTCCTATAAATTAGCTCGCGTCGGTCGCTACTTTATCCGGCCCCGGTTGATTCAACCGGGGCTATAATTTTTATTTCGGAAAAGTTATTATGTTTTCAGTCCTGAATTTTTTCGTACATAACAAAATAAAAGATTAAAAATACAATAATTTCACTACACCAAACTTTTTAGATCTCATTTTTGCGTAGCAAAAATAAGATAGGACTATATAATACATCTACTTTTAATAAAATCAATCTTGATATTTTTTAAATGAAAATTGTTGTTATTACAGCACTGATAATAATCGGTGGATTTCTGGCCTGGCTACTTATCCGAAGATTTGAACGAAGCGTGATATACTATCCCGATCCGGATCTTGAAGTATCCCCGTCCGCGATCGGACTGGCTTACGAAGATGTGACTCTTACCGCTTCCGACGGAGTCCGGATTCACGGCTGGTGGATACCGGCCGGGAATAGCCGGGGAACGATCCTCTTCTGCCATGGTAATGCCGGCAATATCGGTCACCGGTTGGAAAGCATTCGGATCTTCCATCAACTTGACCTGAATGTCTTTATCTTTGATTACCGGGGTTACGGGAAAAGCAACGGGTCTCCATCCGAGGAAGGTACCTATCGTGATGCCGCCGCGGCATATGATTATCTCCGGGAATACCGGGAAATATCACCCGGAAAAATTATTATCTTCGGAAGATCACTGGGAGGGGCGGTGGCGATTGAACTGGCGGGTGAGAAAGAGGCCGGCGCATTGATCTATGAATCTACATTCACTTCCGCGGTTGATATGGGGAAACTTATTTTCCCTTATCTCCCTGCCGATCTGCTGGTTTTTGATAGATATGATTCGATCTCCAAAGTCGGGGAACTCTCTCTCCCCAAGCTCTTCATTCATAGCCGGGAAGACGAGATAATCCCATTCAAACATGGGGAACGATTATACCGGGCCGCTTCACATCCTAAAGAGTTTCTGGAGATCCGGGGAGGGCACAATGAAGGGTTTTTAGAATCGGAAGAGGTATATCTAAAAGCCATCGGTGACTTCCTAAAAAATGTTGAAGATCATTAAAAGGTTCAGGGCCATTAAAGACCGTTAAAAGCTGAACGTCGAACTTCGAACGACGCGACGGCGTCAGGCAGCGTGCATCTGAGTAATCAATACCCGGTGAAGCGATCTGTGTGAATCTGTGTTCTGATCTGCGTGAATCCGTGTAATTCCAATGAGAATAGCAATAATAATATCACTCTTCAGCTTCATCTGGGCGGTAATAAGCCTGCCAGCAGCGGGAGGGGAAGAATCTCCATCCGCGACTTCACTTGAGAAGAAAAACCTCTCTATCATTAAAAGCCTGCCCTACCTGCAGGGTTATAAACCTGTCCCGGAAAAGACCGGAGTAATCCGCTATGATCGGGAAGCGGCCTACCCGGGATTGAATTTTTATCTCTCCGCCTCGGTGCCGGGTGCGTTTCTGATAAATATGCGGGGAGAGACCATTCATAAATGGATGATCAATCCGAAAGAAGTTGGCCTCCCGGAAGAGAGCCATTGCCGGCGGGCACATATCTTTCCTGACGGCAGACTGCTGGGAATATTTGAAGGGGATGGGAAACTATCCGGACCTCTGATCAAGCTGGATCTGGATTCCCGGATACTCTGGGAATACCGGGGGAACTGTCATCACGATCTCTCTGTAGCCGATGATGGACTCATCTACATTTTGACCCACCGAAGACGAAATGAATACCCGGGCCAGAACCTCACCGGTGAGATCCTGGAGGATTTTATCACAATCTTGAGCTCGGAAGGCAAAGAGATCAAGAGCGTCTCCCTGATAAAATGCTTCATCCAATCACCATATTTCTATGTGATGAACTCCGTGGGTACCCAGGGTGACATCTTTCATACCAATACTATCGAGGTCCTGGACGGAAGACTGGAAGGAAAGATACCGATCTTTAAAAAAGGCCGGGTCCTGATCTCCATCCGCAACCTGAGCGTTATCGCCCTGATCGACCTGGAGAAAGAGAAAGTATGCTGGCTCTTATGGGGGATGTGGAACGTTCAGCATCAGCCAACCGTGCTCGAAAACGGCAACCTGCTCATCTTTGATAATTCGGAAAAAACAAAGAATTCGAGGGTTATCGAATTCAATCCCCTCACACAGGAGATCGTCTGGTCTTATCGGGGAGATAGTAAAAATACTTTCTATACCGGGATTATCGGCTCAAATCAACGGTTGCCCAATGGCAATACCCTGATCACTGAATCAGAGACCGGGCGGGCCTTTGAGGTTACCGGGGATAACAGGATTGTCTGGGAGTTTGTAAACCCCAACCGCGCCGGCGCAGGGAAAAATCTGATCGCGACTCTTTATGAGTTGATCCGAATTGAACCGGATTATTTTAAATTAAAATTAAACCGCAAATTTGCAAAGAAAGATAATTGAACCGCAGAAAGCACAGAGAAAGATAATTAGAGTGTATGGATTAAACCTGTTTTATTCCGGTAGTGCCATGAATCAAAAAATCAATCAATCAGTTAAGGCAATTCTTTTTAATCCTCCTCTGCGCTCTCTGCGTCTCTGCGATGCAAATAAGTTGCCAAGCTTGATTCCGCCGGCAGGGCGGAGTTCAAATAAAAGACCCTGATCCCCGGTCCCGGGAAATTTACTCCTCCGAAGCCGGCCAGGGGAAGATAGAAGGCATCGAAGGGATCATAGATAACATCCTGATTGCCCTCACCCCCTCCTTTTATAGTATAGATCTCTTCCGATTCCTCCTCCAGCAGAATCTTCATATCGAGGTTCAGGTCGGAATAAGACAGCGAGTGTTCGCTAATGACCACGTACTTCTTTTCCGGCACCGGGGAAGAAAGGAGACCCCGAAACATTTCGGTCCCGGCCCAATCGGGGAGGGAGATCCGATTCGGATATGAGAAGAATTCATCCGGACGTCCGAAGATCGTCGGCTGGAGAAATATGACTCCAGACTCCGGGGAGATATGATCCTTCATCCAGGTGCCTGCTATCAGGCGGGTATCCGGACGAGATAGCAACCGGTCAAGCTGAACAATTCTGACCGACGGCTCCAGAACCAGCAACAAAACTGCCCCCACCAGGAAGAGACCGCGGAATCTATGCCGAGGAATAATCCGGAGAAGTAGGACGGCACCCAGGAGACAGAGAAACGGCAGGAGCAGCGTGGTATAACGGATAAAACAAGATTTTTGGAAGGCCAGGACCAGGTAGAATGGCAGGACAAACGATAAGATCAGCCTCTCCGGGATCGCCCCCTTAAACGCGCGCCATACCGCGTACCCCACCCCCATCAAAGCCAAAATCTCCAGCGGCCAACCCAGACCATATCGAAGCGAGAAAGTAATATGATAGAGCCACCCCCGGTCCGTATTCAAGTCCGGGAGGAGATGAAATCCATCAACTAACTGGGGAGAGATAATCCCGGTTCTGATCTCCCGGAGGAAGGCGGAAAAATCAAGTAATGTATATGGAGACACAAGTATGAAGATAATAGCGGCAATAGTTACTGAGATCAACAGCCGTACGGTCCCCTTCCCTGATCCGCTATAAGCCGTAGATGGATCCCGCCGG